>ERZ1292633.1205-Hain-H41-02um-R1-1205-length-28309-cov-5_pt1 | contig 28309 bp, 27 predicted proteins | sample MGYA00564406_ERZ1292633 | MGnify/ENA primary metagenome ERZ1292633 (study PRJEB36523, sample SAMEA6512639) | groundwater metagenome | collected 2019-01-08 | study: AquaDiva: Metagenomics assemblies of 32 groundwater samples | reverse complement strand
TTCATCAACTTGCAGGAGCGGCCACAAGCTTCAACAACCTTGGCGATGTCGATCGGGCCCTCCAAGTACTGACCCACATCGCCGCCGGCTGGCTGAGGAATTTCGGCTTTTTGCCGGCCATTGCCGTTGGTGTCAAGCATGCAATGCCTGCGGAGTTGGTGTGGCAGTCAACCCAATGCACGCGATTCGACAGATGATTGCCGGCGATCCCGACGCACTCTTTGGCGGAGTCGTCATCACCAATTTCTGCATCACGAAAATCATCGCCGCCGATTTGGTTCATTCCCGTCAGGCAGACGGAGTTAATCGCGTTTTGGACGGCGTAGTCGGGCCAAACTTCTCGGACGAAGCCATCGAGATTCTGGCTCGTAAAACCGGCAAGTGTCGCATTCTCACCAACCCCGCCCTCCAGCACCTGAACGAAAATTCGCTTGGGCAGGGGCCGCGCCTCAAGTCAGTCCGCGGCGGGTATTTGGTGCAGCCGAACTACACCTTCGTGCTTGATATGAAGGCTGAAGATATGATCTTGGCCAGCGGCTCGCTGCTAACCGATGAGCAAGCCCAAGATCTGGTCTTGGCCTGGGCTATCGGTTCGATGAGCACGTCGAACACGATCACGATCGTAAAGGACAGATCACTCCTGGGTAATGGAGTGGGCCAACAGCATCGGGCGGCGGCGGCCCAGCTGGCCGTCAAGCGCGCCCTTGACTCTGGTCATAATATCGAGGGGGCAGTCGCTTACTCGGACAGCTTCTTCCCCTTCCGCGATGGCCTCGACTTCCTGGCGAACGCCGGCATCACGGCCATCTTGGCCAGCAGTGGCTCGGTGCGCGATAAGGAAATCGCCGCCGCAGCGGCCAAGCATGGCATCACCTTGCTCTGGGTGCCAGACGCGGTCGGGCGCGGCTTCTGTCACTAAGCGCTTCGCGACTCAGGGCACTACTATACTAGCTAGTATAGTAGTGCCCTCACTTATTTTGGATAGGACTTTCTTATTTTCTGTACCTCCTCCGAGGTGACGATCACGCCTGTGGCGGGACTCCTCGGAGGTGGTGCTTGCACAATGCGAAAGTCCTTTTGGATTAAGAACCTATCTACTTCTCGAGGACAATATCCATCACCAGGGCAGCAACATTCCGCGGCGAACCGCTTACGGGATAGTGGTGCATTTCGATTTGGGGCAAACTATTGGCCTCGATAAAAGCGAATGACTGATCGGTGTATGGCCGACTCAAATCCTCGGCGATCAGGTCAAAACCGATTACTTTTTCAGGGAAAAGATTGGCCAACTGCTCGCAGAGCGCTCGATTTTCTGGATGGACTTGATCGGTGACATCGTGCAGTTCGGCACCGCTGATCATCAAAACTTTTGGATAAAGGTAAACTTTTTGCTTGGCTGGCAGGATTGAATCATTCGTCAGATTTTGTGCTTCGAGATAGGCTCCGACAACTGGATCATTAAGACGGATTCGGTGAATAGAGTGGGTTTTGGAGTAACGATCCCCACGTCTGGGGTCACTATTTTTTTGTTTCACAAGTTGCCCGATCGTTTGCACTCCATCACCCACCACATTGGCTGGCTCACGCAAAACAGCCGCGACAAACTTATTGTTGACCAAAACTACCCGGAAGAGTTGGCCAGAAATATAGCGCTCCACAACGTAGCGGTATTCGATGCGGCGAGCCGAAACGATAGCGGCGGCTAGCTGTTGGCTATCCATTATATTGATCGTCGTATGACGGGTCAGTGAGCCGGTACGTGGTTTGACCACCAGGGGAAAACCCAGTTTGTTACCAAACTTGATTCCCGCCTTTTGACTGGTAAAAGCGCGGCCAGCCGCATGGGGAAAATTATGGCGAGCTAGAAACTGTTTGAAAGCAAATTTGTCATCAAAGTCCCAAACTTTGCGATGGTCGATAGGCATCGTCGGCAGACCTTCGAATACAATTTCCTTACCACTTGGCAGTGGCAAAACAAAAAAATTGGTTGGCTTACCAAAAAGCTGAAGCTGGTTAATTGTTAGCTGCCGCTGTTCGGCTTCTTCTAAAATCACCCGCGTGCGCTGACTTAAGTTGAGATCGGTGGAAACAACTGGAACAGTTCTAAACCCGCCAAGCTGACGAAGACTCGCAAAGAGACCGCGCAAAACCCAGCGATCGATGGGCAGATAAGTAAGAGCCTTCCGACCAAGCCGCAAGGCTGGGCTCAAAGGGGTGAGCCCAATCGACAGCAAACTTTCCAAGCGATCGTCGTAGTGACGCGGATCGTTTTGGTAGGGCTGGCAGTCCGGACAATTTACAGACATAATTCCCTCACTACGTAATTCCCACACTCCCCATTCCACTCGACGAGTGGGAATTAACGTGGGAATTAGCCCTTCTTTAGAATTTGGACAAAGACATCGTCGGGGATGGAGACTTTGCCGAACTGTTTCATCCGTTTTTTACCTTTGGCCTGCTTTGACCAAAGTTTGCGCTTGCGGGTAATATCGCCGCCATAGAGGTAGCCGGTGACATCTTTTTTCATAGCCGAGATGCGCTCGCTGGCCAAAATTTTGCCACCGATGGCCGCTTGGATTTTAACTTCAAACATCTGCCGAGGGATGAGTTCTTTAAGACGGGCAACAAAGGATCGGGCCCGTCGTTCGGCTTGGGTACGATGGACAATCTGTGAGAGGACATCAAACGGCTCATCGGCAACGAAAATATCGAGCTTGGCTAAGTCTTCTTCGCGAAAGTCGAGAAATTCGTAACTCATGGAAGCATAGCCCGAGGTGCGACTTTTGAGCTCGTCGTAGAAGTCGGTAATCAACTCGGCCAGGGGCATTTCGTACTTGAGCAAGGTGCGACGCGGACCCGAACTGGTGGCCAAATATTCTGTGCCTTGATAAATGCCCCGCCGACTTTGGGCCAAGTCCATGACAGCGCCTAGATAGTTTTCGGGTGTGAGAAGTTCAGCTCGCACCCAGGGTTCGGCGTAGACCGTTCGGCCACCTTCGGGACGTTCACGATAGCCCACCGAGGGTGAAGTAATAATCAGCTCGAGGTTGTACTCCCGCTCCAGCCGCTCTTTAACAATTTCCAAATGAAGCAAACCGAGAAAACCAGCTCGGAAACCAAGGCCAAAGGCCTTGGAACTGGTGGGTTCGTAGACAAGGGCCGCATCATTGAGTTTGAGTTTGCCGAGGGCTTCACGCAACTTCTCCACCTCACCATCGGAGGGGTAGAGGCCAGCGAAAACCATTGGCATCGGTTCTCGATATCCCGCCAGAGGCTGGATATCGCGCGATTGGCGATCAGTGATTGGCGATTGGGTCGTAATCGTGTCGCCAACTCGGGCTTGCGAGACGTCTTTCAGACTGGTCACGATATAACCAATTTCGCCTACAGCAAGCTTGTCGGATTTCGAGAGAGCGGGGCGAAACACCCCGACTTCGAGCGCTTGATCTTCGGTTTTGGTGCGCAAAAAGCGAATCTTTTCGTTGGCGGTAACGGCACCATCAACGATCCGAACGAGCGCAATCACTCCTCGGTACGAATCGTATTTTGAGTCAAAAATAAGGGCTCGTAAAGGCACTTCAGTCTGACCCTTGGGGACAGGAATCCGCTCAACAACCGCCTCTATAAGTTCGGCCACTCCCTGGCCGGTTTTGCCCGAGACCCGCAAGACCGTTTCGTACTCAACGCCCAGAAGTTTGGCGAGATCACGGGCAGCACCATCGGGATCGGCTTCTCTAAGATCAATCTTATTAACAGCTGGAATAATGACCAAATTTTGGTCCATAGCCTGGTAAAGTGTGGTCAATGTCTGCGCCTGGATACCTTGGGTGGCATCGACTAAAAGAATCGCTCCCTCAACTGCGGCAAGTGAGCGAGAAACTTCATAGGAAAAATCGGCATGACCAGGAGTATCGATCAGATTCAAAACAAATTCTTGTTTTGAATCTGCAAGCACCAAATCCGAAGTACCAAATCCGAAACTTCCGTTCGGTTTTGAATCTTTTGTATTCTGAATTTCTAATTTGTCTCGGATTTCGGATTTCGGATTTCGGATTTCTGGCTGGTAGACCATCCGCACTGGCGCGAGCTTGATGGTAATCCCACGCTCACGCTCGAGCTCGAGCTGATCGAGAAGCTGCGGCTTCATCGCCCGCGCTTCGACAGTATGGGTAACTTCAAGCAAGCGATCGGCCAGCGTCGATTTGCCATGATCAATATGGGCAATAATGCAAAAATTACGAATTTGAGTTTGATTCATTTGATTTAGTCTATCTAAAAAACGGCAATTACACCAGATAGACAGCTTGACTTTTATATAAAAAAAGCAGAATTGCCGTGGCTACTCGGCCGCGCCTGAATCAGGTACGATAAGCAGTACATGGCTGATCAAATCCCACCACAACCAACAAACCAATCCAACTCAAGCAACGGGTTGACGTTGCAGGCTTTACGCTATAGCAAAACCCAGCCTGTTTTTACACCACTGTCTCGAGAGACACCTATCGAAAACAGCCAGGCCGAAGAACCAGCACCAGTCGAAAAGATTGGCCGTCCTCCAGAGGCCCGCTGGCTTATTTATGTAAAAACCTTTGGTGTTTTCATTTTTCTCTTCCTGTTCTTTCTTGGAATTCTGAATGGCCCGGCTTGGTATCAGCGACTAAGTTATCAACTTAGCGAAACGAGCATAGCCACCCCTCAACTAGGGCTTCTGCCGAAGTTGCAAGATGCCCCGATCCAACTTATCAATCTTAAAGATCGACCGGCTGACTATCTTGACTCAACCATCCAGATCCCCGGTTATTCACTGGCCGACTTGGGTGATAATCAACTTCTGATCCCCAAAATTAAGGTGAAGGCCCCAATTATCTGGGGTTCGGAAACCGACGAAACGTCGATGCTGGCCAGTTTACAACAAGGCGTGGCTCACTACGGCTTCTCCGCTCGGCCCGACGAAGGCCGCGGGAATGTTTTTTTAACCGGTCACTCTTCGTATTTTTTCTGGGATAAAGGCCAGTATAAAACGATTTTTGCTAACTTGGATCGACTGGAAACGGGCGACCAAATCGCTTTGACGTACCAAGGAGTTGTCTATCTCTATCAAGTGCGAGAAAAGAAAGTCGTTAAACCGACCGATTTTGAAGTGACGAATGCAACAGACACACCAACACTTTCGCTGATGACCTGCGTCCCGGTTGGCACAAATTTGAATCGTTTGGTTGTTCAGGCTGATCTGATCTCTGCCGCGCCAAGTCAGCCAGTGCCCGTGACGCCACAAAGTCTCAAAAAGCCGGCGGCGATCTTTTCGTATCTACCATTTTAAATCTCTAGACTTACGAAATGAGCGCGCCAAATAATCCGATCGGATTATTTGGCGCGCTGTTTAATACTCTGTGTGTTTAGTTAAGCCAGACTAAAATTATCCAGAGGCCGGCTAGGTAGAGCCCAAACAAAATAACGATCAACGACCCTATCCCCCAGCCACTCTCTAGCCGAGCGTGGTCGAGGTCGCTGAAGAAAGGCTCTTCCGAGGGAGGAATTTTTTCAGTTCGTGCCATTCAGAACTCCTTAAGAAGGCGACAACAAGAATATAAACGACCGTACCAGTCAGTAAGCCGGCGGCTGTTTGGATTAAAACGCTTGAGGCGTAATCAAGATTCAAACGGGAGCCGATAAAAACTTTTACTAGTTGGACGGCGACGGCCATCACGACGGTGGCAATCGTAACTTTTCCGAGTGAGGGTAAAAGGCTGCGAAGCGGAAGATTAACCGTTCGCTGCAGAGCAGCCAACAACAGGCTGGCGTTAACAATCATACCCACTGAAAAGGCAATGGCGAGAGCGGCGACTTCACCGATATGGAGGCTATAGCCATTACCGAGTTCGATTGTCTGGGGTAACCAACTGGCCAGACCAAAACTTAGACTAATGGTCACAACAGAGGCGACAAGACTGATAACCATCGGCGTGGTCGTATTTTGGCGCGCATAAAATGCTCGAGCCAAGAGTGGGACGAGCCCGGCCGCGACAATGGAGATAGCAAACCAACCCAGCACATCAGCCGTAGTCTGCGTTGATTCCCAACCAAAGAAACCCGCCCCGAGAATGAGCCGCACAACCTGGATGCGGAGCATGATCAACCCAACTGAAGCCGGGATAAGTAAGAAAAGAATCCAACGGATACCTTGCATAATATGTTGTTTGAAAGCTTCGGTCTGCCGATCAGCCGCCGCTTGGGCAATCGTGGGGAAGAGAGCCGTCGCAATCGAATTGGCAAAAACAGCACTGGGCATGGTTTGGATATTGTTGGCCAGACTGTAGTAGGTGATGGCTCCTGACCAGGCCGAACCAAGCGCAGTTGCCACGACTGTGACAAGTTGGAGGCCAAGAAGGCCAATAATCCGAGGGCCCATAAGTTTGCCAACTTTTTTAACCGCTGGGTCGCCTATGGAAAAGAGAGGGCGCCAGTGCCAGCCGAGGGCGGCAGCCACCGGCAACTGAATCGCCATGTGCAACGCGGCGCCGATAATCACCCCAAGAGCAACCACGAAAACCCTGGTATCGATAGCGTAGTGATCGGCAAAAATAGCCGTTGTCAGAATGATTGAGCCGTTGTAAAAAAGTGGAGCCAACGAGTAAACCACAAAGCGATGGAAACTATTTAAGATACCAGAGAGCACGTACGAGATACCAAATAACACCGGCGTTAAACTTAGCCAACGGGCCAACGTAATCGTTTGCGTCAAATCGGCGGCCGAAAAATTCGGCACGACCAGCGGCATCAGCCGCGGCATCAGAATCCATAAAAGGAGTGAGCCGAGAGCTAGAATCCCAACCATGGCATTTAAGATAGCATTAGCTGCTAACCATGCGCGCTGTTCATCTTTATTTTTGAGTTCGGTAAAGACCGGAATAAAAATGACGGCGATCGCTCCCACCACAATCAAATTGGTCAGTAAATCAGGCAACCGAAAAGCGGCGTAATAGACATCGAGTTGACTCGCCGGAATCTTGGCGGCGAGCAAACGGTCGCGAATCAAGCCAAGAATATTTGAGGCGAGGAGAGTAACGACCAAAAGGCCCGTTGCACCATGGACGCTATTTTTACCATTCAAGATTTTTTGCATGGCTGACATAGAGTTAGCTAAGTTTCACGATGGCCCGTTCTACACGGGTTAGACCTTCAACTTTACCCAAAACCCAGAGTAATTCGGCTGGAGAGGGTGAGGCTTCGAGCCCAGACAGAGCGACGCGTGTTGACCAAAAAACGTCACCGTTGGTAAAATCACCATCGGCCACAACATGGCTAAGTTGCACCTGGAGATCGTCTTGGTTATCCCAACCGCTCTCGGGGCTGGTAACAATCACTTTCTTAACCAATTTGAGAGCGCGCAGAGTTTTTTCCTGATCAGATTTTTTAAAGATAAGTCGGCTTGCCGGATAGTCGCTTTGACTAATAATCGGCCAGACGAGTGGTTCAAATTCGGCCAAAATCTGCATCCGCTCGCGGGTAATTTGCACCCAGCGCGCCAGCTGGCGGTTGTCTTGTTGGCTCAATTCTGGCGAGAGGAAGTTGCCGGTGCGGAGTTGCTCCACAATCTCATCGTTAGTCAGCTGACGCAGATAGTGGGCATTGATAAAGTTGAGTTTTTCGAGATCAAAAATAGCCCCGGCCCTGTGGACTCGGTCGAGGGTAAACTCTTTAACGAGCTCATCGATGGTAAAGAATTCTCTTTCGTCCCCCGGATTCCAACCCAATAAGGCAAGATAATTAACCATAGCCGCGGGCAGATAGCCTTTGCGCCGATAGTTAGCAATCCAAACGGTTTCGCCATCCTTACGCTTAGAGAGTTTGCGACGTTCTTTGTTCAAAATCATTGGAAAATGGGCGTGAAGCGGCGGTGTCCAGCCAAACATATGATAGAGGATCAAGTGCTTAGGTGTTGACGGCAGCCACTCTTCCGCCCGAAAAACGTGGCTTACTTGCATATGGTGATCGTCAACAACTACGGCGAGGTGATAGGTGGGAAAACCATCAGATTTCAGAAGCACCTGATCGTCGATTTCTTTATTGTTGACCGTAATCTCACCCCGAACGAGATCGGTAAAAGTCGTTTCCCCCTCCGGGACTTTCATGCGAACGACGTACGGCATATCCTGATCGCTATTCGCTATTCGCTGATCGCTTAAACAATGACGATCATAGCGGGTCGGCTGTTTGGCGGCGGCTTGAGCGGCCCGCATCTCACTCAACCGTTCAACCGTGCAGTAACACTTATAGGCGTGACCTTCGCTCAATAATTTCTGGGTAGCTTGTTGGTAGAGTTCCGTGCGCTCTGACTGAATGTAGGGGCCAAACTCGCCACCAACTTGGGAGCTCTCGTTAAAGGTAATACCCAACCATTCGAGATCAGCAAAAAAACGCTCCATTGACCCGGAAACATAGCGCGTTTGGTCGGTATCCTCAATGCGTAAAATGTAGGTCCCGTTGGTTTGCTTCGTAAAGAGGTAGCTAAAAAGAGCGGTGCGCGCCCCACCTAAATGAAGCTCACCGGTGGGCGAGGGGGCAAACCGGACCCGGATTGATTGTTGATCTAGCATGGGTCGATTCTATCCTGAAAATGATCGTCAGACCAGGGCCTAAAACGTAACTGGGCCAGCCGACATGCGACTGGGTCGGAATACAGGAATACAACCCCTGGGGTTGAATGCCGGAGGTTGTATTTGTATTTATTCGGCCCCGATGACGTCTTCCAGGTGAACAATATCTGGTGGGTCGAACTCAAGATTAACTGCGATAACATCTACGCGAATATCTCGGCCGGGATATTGTTGTTCCAACCAGCGGGCCAAAAGACGCAGTTTTTGCTGTTTATGCCAATTAACCATCTCTTGCGGTAAACCAAAAAGAAGACCGCGCTTGGTCTTCACCTCTACCAGGACGATAATTTTCTTATGTTCCGTCAGAAGGTCGATCTCCCCAAGCTTATTCTTGAGGTTTCTCGCCAGAATCTTGTACCCCTTCGTCTGCAGGAGCTTCGCCGCCAGATTCTCCCCTATCTGTCCCGTTGTCAGTCGTGCTTGCGTCATTAACTACCTCTTCAGGAGACACCTCAACTTCTGGCGCTGGCTCGGTCGTCTCTGACTCTGATTCTACCGTAACTGGCCCAGCTTCGACAGGAATAGACTCTGCTCCCGGCACAACCACCTCTTCAACTTGTTCGTCGGCTGAACCTTCTATTTCTTCGGCTGTTTCTGGAGTTTCTACTTCCGACGCTTCGGTCTGATTTTCTTCTTCCTCGGGTTTCTCTTCCCATGAGGCGTAGGCTTCCCAACCCTTGAGTTTGGCCTTTTTACCGATGCGGCCACGGAGAAAATACAGTTTAGCGCGGCGAACTTTAGACGAGCGAATGCGCTCGATTTTGGCGATCATTGGGCTATGCAAAGGGAAAACCCGCTCAACACCTATGCCCGAGGCAATCCGGCGAACCGTAAAGGTACCAGACAAGCCTGTGCCGTGTTTCATAGCAATCACGAGACCTTCAAAAACCTGAATGCGCTCTTTGCCACCTTCACGAATCCGGCCATGAACGCGCAAAACATCCCCAATGCGAAAGGTTGGTAGATTTTTGCGGCGATGCGCGAGCTCAACTGATTCGATCAAATGTTGCATAATTACTCCAAAAGTTAGGTAGTTTTCGTGGCGACAACAGGTTCAACATGAACCAAGCGGACGGCGGCGGCTTGGCCCGTGAATTTAACACGTGTGGTACGTGAAAAACGGACAGTGCCATCAATTAGCGCAAAAATGGTGTCGTCTTTGCCACGGCGAGCATTTACACCGGGGTGGAAGCTGGTGCCACGCTGGCGAATAATAACATTGCCAGCCTTAACAGCTTGGCCACCATAAATCTTGACGCCAAGACGTTGAGCTTGGGAATCGCGGCCGAGTTTTGTACCGCCTTTGGCTTTAATATGAGCCATGACTGTCGCTACGCTCCAAATTTCAAATGACAAAATCCAAATTTCAAAAATAAGAAGACCAAGTGGTCTCACTACAAGTGATAGTATCGAGAAATCATTAAATGGTCAACCCCTCACATGAAAAGCAACTTCGTCGATTGCGCAGTGCTTTTCATGTGAGGGTTCAAGGAACTTATAAGAGTGTTCGACCCCGCCTGGCATTTTAGCCTGGCGGGGTCTGGGATGCGGGCAAAGCCCGCCCTAGCCGTTCTTGAAAGTCCTGACGAGATCATCGGCCGAGGGTGACGCTCGTTGGAGCATCTTCTCGAGGGCAGGGTAGGTGGCGGGCGGTTTGAGGTCGAACGGGGCGGTTGTCGGGGCCAAATGGATGATCAGCCGGCAACGAGCCGGTTCGAGATCGTAGATCAGGACCGGCGGCTGATCGACCGGATAAAAAAATTGCTGATCGACAATCCGGAAGCCACGGGCACGGTTCCGGTCTAACCGAACAACTTCGATCCGGCCCTGAATCGGTTGAATCCGAACGGTATAGGAATCAATATCGGCCCCTTCTCCCAGAAAGTGGTGATGGAGGGTCTGTCCGGTAATCTGAAGGTGCAGAGGTGGACTGCTCTCTCCGACAAGCCAGAAAGGCAAGAGGTTGGATAGCCCAAACAGGTCTTCCAGCCCGTGAGATTGACAAGTACCTGTTGCACGACTGGAAGGCAGGCGAATCGCGATCTGTCTATCCAGTGTGTAAGGTACTTCGACCAGCTCATGGCCATCGAACGAAACCTTGACAATAACGGCTCTAGGACAAAACAATCCAATCACACTCCTCAACCAAAATCTAAGGTGGTGGTAGCGTACCGCAAAGAAAAGTCGGGGTCAAGAATTTCCAGGCGGGCCACTTCCTTGTAGTATGGAGGCAATGTCTCAACCCATGTATGTCAATTTACACACCCATTCTGACTATTCGCTACTCGATGGCCTGGCTAAGGTCGATCAGTTGGTTGGCCGTGCCAAAGAACTGGGCATGCCGGCCTTGGCCTTAACAGACCATGGCGTAATGTATGGCGCGATTGATCTTTATAAGGCGTGTAAAAAAGCCGAGATCAAACCAATTATTGGCGTCGAGGCCTATATGGCGCCGCGGACGCGGTTTGATAAGGTACCCAAAATCGATAGTAAGTACTTTCACCTCACCCTCCTGGCCCGCAATAATCAAGGCTACGCCAACCTAATTGAATTAGTGACGGCCGGTTGGATGGAAGGCTTTTACTATCGGCCGCGCATCGACCACGATCTTTTGAGCCAAAAATGCGAGGGGCTGATAATCCTTACCGGCTGCATTGGCGGTGAGGTTGGCCAAGCGATCGTGAATGGCGAGCCCGAAGAAGCCGAAAAGATTATAGCCTGGTACGAAGAGTTGGTCGGTAAAGAACACGTTTTTGTGGAAATTCAGCACCACCCAGGCCTAGAAGATCAAGTGAAGGTCACGGCAACGCTCAAAGCGCTCGCTAAAAAGAATGGCTGGCAGTTAGTCGCCACCTGCGACAGTCACTATGTCAAACACGAAGACAAAGATGCCCACGAAATCTTGCTGGCGGTGCAAAGCAAGAGCACCGACGAAGATAAACGGTGGTCGCTTAAAGAGATTGATCTTCATTTGCGAACGCCCGAAGAGATGGCTGAAGCTTTTGTCGACACGCCCGAGGCGCTGACAAACACGTTGAAAGTTGCCGAGCTCTGTGATGTTTCGATCACCTTTGTGGAAAATAAGTTGCCGGAGTTTCCCTCAACCCGAGGGATCTCCAACATGGACGAACTGCGCTTGCTCTGTGGCGAAGGCTTTACCCGCCGCTATGGCCCCGATGCCAACCCGGAATACCGGAAGCGTCTCGAGTACGAGCTCTCGGTTATCGAACGGATGGGCTTTCCCAGCTATTTCTTGATTGTGGCCGACTACATCAACTGGGCGAAGGCGAATGGCATTTTGGTTGGTCCAGGCCGCGGCTCGGCCGCCGGATCGATGGTGGCTTATTTAACTGGTATTACTGAACTCGACCCGATGAAATACGGCCTGCTCTTTGAACGCTTCTTAAACCCCGACCGCGTCTCCCTGCCCGATATTGATACGGATTTTGCCGATACCGACCGGGGCAAGGTTTTGGAGTATATCCGAAACAAGTACGGTGACGACCACGTCGCCGGGATTATAACCTTTGGCACGATGGCCGCTCGGGCTTCGGTGCGGGATACGGGCCGGGCTCTAGGCATGGCTTACCAAGATGTTGACCGGATTGCCAAGCTGGTACCGCCGCCCAAACAAGGTAAACACGTGCCACTGACGAAACTTATCCCCGAAACACCCGAACTTAAACAAGTTTATGACAGTGAACCAAATACCAAGATTCTCCTCGATTTGGCTGCGCGGCTCGAAGGGACGTACCGTCACTCGGGTCAGCACGCTTCCGCTTTTGTAATCTCAAAAGATCCCTTGATAAAAACCGTACCCTTGCAGCCCGCCCAAAAAGGTGATGTGGCCCACGTCACGCAGTTCTCGATGTACCCGGTCGATGAACTGGGCTTGCTGAAAATGGACTTGTTAGGCCTCTCGAACCTGTCGATCATCGCGCGGGCGGTAGAGATTATCGAAGCTACTTATGGCGACAAAATTGATGTCGCCAATCTTCCGCTAGAAGATCCCATTACGTATGAGCTACTCACCAGAGGTGACACAACCGGCGTTTTTCAATTGGAATCAGCCGGCATGAAACGCTATCTTCGTGATCTCAAACCCAACCAGCTCGATGACATTATCGCTATGGTCGCCCTCTACCGGCCGGGCCCACTGCAATTTATCGAGAGTTTTATTCGCCGCAAGCACGGGCTAGAACCAATTACCTACATGCATCCCCTGCAAGAAAACGCCCTAAAAAACACTTATGGCTTTATGGTCTATCAAGAGCAGGTGATGCAAATGGCCCGCGAGATGGCCGGCTTTACCGGCGGCCAATCCGATACGCTTCGCAAAGCGATCGGTAAAAAAATCGAGAAGTTGATGAAAGAGCAACGGTCACTGTTTGTCGACGGCTGCGTGAAAAATGGTGTTGAGCGGGCAACGGCCGAGACTATTTGGCGGCAAATTGAAGAGTTTGCCGCCTACAGTTTTAACCGCGCTCATGCGGCCTGTTATGGGTTTATTGCCTATCAGACTGCTTACCTCAAAGCCCACTACCCCTCGGCCTTCATGGCGGCGCTGATGACCAACGACCACGACGATACCGAACGGCTGACGATTGAAATCGACGAGTGCCGGCGCATGGGCCTCGAAGTCCTGCCACCTGATGTAAACGAGTCGTTCGTCGACTTTGGGGTGATGCAGGGATCGGGCAATATTCGTTATGGCCTGTCGGCCATTAAAAATATTGGCGAGGGTGTCGCCCGCGCGATTACTCGAGAGCGGAAAGCTCGCGGGTCCTACCCGACGCTCCTAGAATTTGCCAACCGCCTCGGGCCAGAAATTATCAACAAAAAAACAGTCGAAAATCTGGCGAAATCGGGAGCGCTTGACCAATTTGCCGAGCGCAACCAGATTTTGGCCGGGTGCGAGCAAATCTTAAAAATTATGGGGGCACAGAAAAAAGCGGCAGATAGCCAGCAGATTGGCTTGTTTGACGTCGGCGGGCCGGTGGCGCTGGCTCTCCCCACCCTCGATTTGCCCGCGGTCGAAGCGGCTGATAGTCGGCAACGATTAGCCTGGGAAAAAGAGCTGCTGGGGATGTTTTTGTCAGACCATCCCCTGCATGAAGTTGAAGATATTATGCGGGAATATGCCACGCCAATCAGCCAACTGAACGAAGATTCGATTGGCGGGCGAATTCGATTGGCGGGCGTCATTACGATGGTTAAAAAAATTCAGACTAAGGATAAATCGAATATGCTGTTTGCTACGCTCGAAGATTTAACCAGCTCGATGGAATTTTTACTTTTTCCCCGTACTCTTGAACAATATGAAACGCTGGCACGGCTCGATAGCCTCGTTTTGATTGAGGGCCGCATTTCGTCAAAAGATGGTGACTTGAAACTCGTCGCGGAGAAAATCTGGCGGCTTGGAGAGCAGTTGCGCCTGGAGCAGTTTCTACCTTTGGGCGAGAAACATACGGCGCGTAAAAAGAAAACGGATGGTGAAACAGCTGCTGATAAAAAAACCAGTGGCCCAAAAAAGACTACGGGAGTTGCGCCAACATACTCGCTGGCCATCTCGTTGCCAGCCTCGACCACAAAAGAAACTTTAGCCAAGATGAAGGCGATTCTCGAGCGCTATCCGGGTGAAACGCTCGTGATACTACGAATGCCGGTTGATGGCGGCGTAAAAGAGGTCGCCATAAAAACCCGCGTAAATTTGAGCGCGCCAGTGGAAGTGGAACTAGCCCGCCTGATTGGCCGGGCGAATATTCAGTTAGTTGAACAATCCAAGGAAGTTATTACCTAAAGGACTTTCTCATTTTTGGAATCTCCTCGAAGGTGTTCACCGAGTAACTCCTTCAAGGTGGAGGTCCGACGCACCGGTCGGACTCCGTATCGAAGCATCGGAGAAAAAATGAGAAAGTCCTAAATCAATTGGAATGGTTAACTAGCAAGATGTCATTCCGGCCCGTGAGCCGGAATCCAGGCCTCGTTTAGTCTCTGAATCCCCGATTCTCCTTCGACAACAACCAGTCGGGGATGACGCGAAAAAAGCAAAGGGGCCGCCTGTAGGCAGCCACCTTCCTGACAACACGCGCCTTCTTTGGTGGCGCGGCTCGATTAAGCGAAATCGGCCATGCGGATTGGCTCGTAGCCTCCCTTGCTGAGCACGCTGTGAGCCACACCGATCATGGTCATTTCCCTGAGATCCATGAGCCGGACCTCCAGCCGAGCGAGAACGTCAAAACTTGACAGACGCTCGGTGCCCCACCTGTCCAGAATCCTCATGACCTCTTCCCAGAAGTAAGGGATATCCGGCAGCGCGTGGCCCTCGACATCGCATGTGTCGGGGAGCATGGTGATTGTCTCTAGATGCCGATACATGGCGACGGTCCGGGGGTAGAAGGCCTGATAGTAGCACTCCGGGTGCTCACCATCAGCTCCCCGTATGCTTTCTCCAGAGGCCGGTTTACCTCTGAGAAGACGTCCTAACATCATGTTGATCGCTGTGGTCTGATCCGGTCGAATAACCGGCCAGTTGGGGAGGAGAAGCGCGCTCCCATCAATGTCCGTCGGGATCAACGTCCCCTGAGTCGTGATACCCGAATCATCAATTGCCAGTATTTCGCCAGTGACCATTTTTGTTTATTCCCCCTTGAATAAAACAAAGTCGTCAGCACCGTACCAACGCTGACGCGACAATAACAGATTCAAAACGATCTGTCAATCTTCGTTGACAATATCTTTAGGTCCTTCCTCGGGTTTATCAACTTTTTCTTCTTGTTTTTTTGTCAACCCCTCACCCCGTTTTGTGCGAATAATCCGTTGTTGCACCTCGTAGGGATCATAGACAGCGCTTAATGTTAGATCGGCCTCGGTTGCACCTGACGCAATAATCGCCACATCGCCAAGATTAAACATAGTCGCCCCGGCACCTTTAACCTCATGGCTAATTTTCAAGATATCTGCCAGGGCGATCTCGCCAACTTTGCGGTCAAACCAACCGCGCTGATCAACGGCCATAAGGCGTTGATTGGTAAGGACGTAGATTGAATTGCTCCATAAAAACCAAGCGCGCAGGGCGAGATAGAGACTAATCGGCCCAAGAATGAATATCGCCCAGCTGGTTACCCAGCTGCCCTGAAACTTGATAAAAACGGCCGTGAGCAGAAGCAGAAGCAGAACAATGATGAGACCTGACTTAAAAAGCGTCCAGGGGTGACGACGCAAGACAAAAATAATCGACTCGTCAGGGTTTTCACCCTGGAAAATTACATCGGTATTAGTCACGCGCCCGCCCAATTAGAGGAACGTGCCCGGGATAAGGGTAATAACCATGCCAATAATCACGATCGTGATGATGGCAACGATAAAACCCCGTTGAAAGCCTTGTGAAAACATCTGCACCTCACTTCGTTCGGAAATTACTAAATCTTAATTTCTCATGACGAATTCCTAAAAAGATTATACCCTATCACGTGAATCAAGGAATGTTGAACCTTGCAATTAATCAGACATGTCTCGCTTCCCGTGTCATCCCCGACCGGTTCGACTCATCGAAACAGGATCGGGGATCCAGATACGAATGAGGGCCTGGATTCCGGCTCACGGGCCGGAATGACAAGTAAGGGGTTTATTAGATTTCTTGATTCAATTCCTCTCTTTTTTGCGAATCATACGTTCGGCCAGTGATAGGGCCACCAACAGGATCACCATCAGAAGGATTGCCCAGGCGAAGGCATGAACTTTACCAGCCGTACGACTAGAGAGGGCAATCAGCCCAAAAATACCCGAAACGGCCATTAAGATTAAAACGACAACTGGCTGCGAGATACCTAGATCAAGCAGGCGGTGATGGAGGTGTTCACGGTCGCCGACAAAAGGCGACTGGCCAGTCGCCAGACGGCGAATAACTGCCCACAGGGCGTCAAGGATCGGTAGGGAGAGGACAAGGGCGGCGGTGGCCAGTTTTCCTCCAGATATAATCGCGGCTACCCCCAACAGATAACCCATCAGCTGACTACCGGAATCACCCAAAAAAATTTTCGCCGGATGCCAGTTGCTGGGTAAAAATCCGAGGCTAGCCGCCAAGAGGATGAGCAGTAAAAAGGCCAGAGCTGGTTGTCCGACAAAAGGAGCAACGGCCAGTGAAGCAAGAGTGAGAAGGGCCACACTCCCAACACCAGTTGCTAGGCCGTCTAGGCCGTCAAGAAAATTCATGACATTGATGGTTAAAACGATCCACCCAATCGCGATCGCGGCATCAAAGGCGGCGGACAGTTCAAGATAGGGGCCACCGAGGGGGTTGGTGAGGCGCTGAACTTCGATACCAAATAGCGGCACCATCGCCGCTGCGCCGAGTTGCCCGAGCAATTTCCAGCTTGGTTTTAAGTCAAAAAGATCATCAAGGACACCGACCGTAACCAAGATCACCGAACCAAGGAGAAGTCCGAAAAGATTGCGATCAATCCCCCAAACGGTGGCGCGGGAAAATTCCAGACGGCTGGGGTCAAAAAGTAAAACGATCGCAATTGCTATCCAAAAAATGACAGCAATAATTAAGCCACCGAGCCTCGGGATTGGCCGGGTATGGACATCACGCGTTCGTTTGGGCGCAACCAAAGCCAGGCGCCGCGCCACAAATAGGCGGGCCAAAAGCGGTGTAGTAATAAGTGCGACAAGAAACGTGCCGCCGATTAGCAAGGAATCGAAAGAATTCATCCGCTTTCTCCTTAACCCCAGGGGTTAAAACGCCCAAAAAAACCCTGGGGTTTCCCCGATAGCGATAAGAAATTAGCGATTGCCAAAGAGAGGATCTTCTGTCCGCTGATAGCTTTGGAGGTCTTTTTTACTAAACCAGTACCCAATTTCGTGGGCCGCTTCTTCTGGTGTTTCGGAGGCGTGGACGAGATTGAAAACGGCGCGATGCTCTTTGTTCGCCAGAGCAGGCGAATCAACTGAATAGTCACCCCGAATCGAACCTAGCTCGGCTTTGTAGGGAATCGTGGCGCCAACCATCTTACGAACGGCATCGACGGCATGCAAGCCTTGAACAACCATTTTGACAACCGGCCCAGCCGTCATCGAATCGAGCAGCCAGCCGCGCACCTGGACGCCAATCTCTTTGGCATCGGTGGTGCCCAAATCACCCTTAAGGTCATAGTTGTACTTTTGATAGGTGTCGATGGTTTTGCCTCCCAAACGCTCAATCCAGGCTTCATCTTTGGGGTAGTGGTTATCAATTTTTTCGCGGGTGGGCAGTTCCATAACGAGAGCAATGACCTTGAGACCGCGCTGTTCAACCCGACGAATAATTTCACCAATCAGACCGCGCATAACTCCGTCGGGTTTAACCATTAAGAAGGTCTGTTCTTCACTAGGATGCCAGGTGGCTTTTTCATCAGTCATGAGGCTCCTCTTCCCGACATCTGCAGATCGTCGGGACAATTCTTACTCTTCTGTCCTCAAAAATTATACCAGTTATTTACTCCGGTCACCAGAGTAAAGTCTGATTCTACCGCACCGTCACCTCAAAATACATCCCAATATCAGACAGCCACGCCACTTCATCAACCACGGGACGAAGATAGTAGCGGTAAGTGCCCAGGACTTTATTGGAGGGAGCCGTCAGGCGGAAGGTGAAGGTAGCGATTTCGCCGGGGGCGACTTCTAATTGCGTAAAGCGGATACGGTTACACTTGTACCAGCCGTCAGCACTCCGATCTTCAAGGTTGACATCAAAACCAGGCACGTTGTCTTGAATCTGCTCCGTCCCGAGAGAAAAGTAGTCTTGGTACCAAGTATTGGTGCCAGTGTTTAGGAGATTAATGGTGAAGGTGGCTGTTTCTCCCCGACTAATGGTTTGGCTGGAAGCCGACTGACTGACGAAGGCATAGCTATAGTTAGCCGGGTTGCCGTCAACTGGTGGACCACTAACACTACTCCCACTGGCGGGGAGAGTGGTGACATCCCAAGAAATCTCGTTTCCTGGTAGCCAAACAATCTCATCGGCGACGAGGCGGAAGCTTTCATGGAAAGTCATTGAGATCTTGTTGGTGGGGACTTTCCAGGTCAGACGGAAGGTAGCCGTTTCCCCGGGGGCGACGGACTCTTCAATAAACCTGGCCCGATTGCACTTGTACCAGCCGCTCACGGTATCAAAGCCCGGACAGCGATCCTGGGAGTTGACGGTCGCTAGGTTCACATAGTCGCGCCACCAAGTGGCTACGCCAGTGTTTTTGAACTTGGCTTCAATTGTTATCTCCTCGCCGGCCCGAACGGAGACTTGGGGGGTGGATTGGCTGACGACTTCAGCCGCGTAGTGACTGGAGTCGGTATCCACGGCGATGGAGGAACGGGTTGAGATGGGGGTTTGTGTTGCCGTTGGTGAGGAGGTTGTAACGGTGGGGTTTTTAGTGATCAAAGGAGAGTCGCTGGGGGAGGGGGACGCCGAGGACGTGGTCGAAACGGTTGGCGCGGGCTGGACGACATTATTCAAGTTGAGGCTAACACCCTGTCGCGTGACGGAAACCGGCGTCGCCGTAGAGGTATCGCTGGCAGCCATAAACTGCTCACTACCGAGCCGACCGGGATTTTGGGTAGGCTTTAAGCCGCCGTCATCATCGTACTCAAAGCTATTGATGATATTATTGCCCCAGGCAAAAACCGAACCGGCCGCATCAACCACCAGAGCAAAGCCACCAACATAATCGCCACCACCAGCCGCGATAGCCGTAATATTTGAGAGATTCGGCACCTGCAAGGAGTTATAGCCTGACCAGTGCTGCGCCGTACTCCCGACATCTGCCGCCTGACCCCAAGTGTAGACATGACCATTTTGAGTTAAAGCAAGAGCGTAGCCTGACCCTGCCTCAATCGCAACAGCGTTCGTAATGCCTTCTACCTGATAGGGAACTGATTGATACTCATCATCGGCTTCAACCTCTGTATGATATCCCCAACGCCAGATGGTGCCATTGGCCTTCAGAGCAATCGAATTTGTCCAACCAGCAGCAATTGCAATAACATTAGACAAATTTTTAACAGGCACAGGGGAGGAGCTGTTTTCAATGATTGGGTTGCCCTGGGCATCGCGGCCAAGACCAAGCTGGCCCTGATTTTTCATATACTCGGCCGGAAGATCCTGTAGCGGCGAGCTACCGCCCCAAGCCAGCACCGTGCCGTCAGACTTGAGAGCAAGAGCGTGCCGTTGGTTGGGATACTCGTCGTTGCCACCGGCCACCAGCGCCGTAATGTCAGCCAGCCCCGGAATCTTTTGTGGTGTTGCTTGATCTTGCCAACTAGCCGTGCCATTACCAAGTTGGCCATGGGTATTACCGCCCCAAGAGGAGACGGTCCCATCGCTATGGAGCGCAAGCGAAAAATCGAGACCGGCAGCGACGGCAATAATATCGGTTAGCCCTTCCACCTGGGTTGGAATATCAGTGCCATCGTCCAAAACATTAGGACCTAATTGGCCAGAAAAATTACCGCCCCACGCCCAGACAGTACCATCGTCAGCGCGACCATCAGCAGTGCCGTCGGAGACAAGGGCCAACGTATGATCGAGGTGCGTAGAGATTTTGAGGACATTAGCAAGACCAACAATCTGTTCTGGTTGAGTAGCATACGGTACAGGATTATTCCCCTCATTGCGGCCCAGTTGTCCCCAGAGATTGCCACCCCAAGCCAAGACTGTACCATCGGCTTTCAAGGCCACCGAGTGGTCATAGCCAGCAGCTACCATTGGCTCGGTAACAAATGGAACATTGACTACATCAGCGCTGGGTCTGGCTTTGACATATAAGAAAATCCCGGCACCAACCCCAAGCAGGGCTAGGAGAAGAATGAGAAACTTTTCGCGCAATGAGAACATATCCCTCCTAAGAATAAACTTCTGCGCAGCTTGGTTTTACGATACCGAGCCCCTGCTGGCATTACAAGTAATACTTACTAAGATTGCGTAAGCAATTTCTCAAACCGCTTGGGATCGTCGTAGGGTCCAAGAATCGTTAGATAAAGGCCGTCACTGTCAATTAATTCTTTGGCGAGGTTTTGAATTTGGCTAATAGTAACCTGCTCCCGCTCTTTCACGACTTCTTCGGGCTGTTCGATCGAATCTTCGAGCAGGGCCTGCTCGGCCAGATAATCAGCCACCGACATCGAATCTTCTAAGCCGAGGTAAAGCGAACCGCGGAGGTTCTTTTTGGCGCGGTCGAGCTCTTCGGCGCTGACGGGCGTGGTGGTAAGGCGGCGGAACTCATTGAGAATCACCTGAATAGCTTCGTCAATTTTCGCCACCTGGACACCGGCGCTGGCGGTTAAAACCCCCGCGTCGCGGAAATACCACGTGCCGCTGCGAACATAGTAGGCCAAACCGCGCCGTTCGCGAACTTCGATAAACAGCCGCGAGCTCATGGTGCCGCCAAGAATATTGACCAGCAGGGAGAGAATCGGCCGCCGTTTGTCGCCACGAGGAAAACCGCGGAAGGCTAAGGCGACATGAGCTTGATCGGTTTTTTTAGTGACTAAACGGAAGTGCGGGCCTTTACCCTGATCTTTAGCTTCGACAAATGTCTTATCGGCATCGCCTTTAAGATGACCCAGCTTGGTCTCAACCTGATTCTTCCAATCGGTGGCCTCGCCCATGCCGGCGATGGCCACAACTAAATTATCTGGCTGATAGAATTTGGCCCGAAAATCGAGAAAATCTTGGCGATCAAACTTCATGACCGTTTCTTTCGTACCACCGATATTGCGCCCCAGCGGCGTATCACCATAAATTAATTGTTTGGCATGATCGTGAATAATCCGCATCGGCGTATCTTCGTACATATTAAGCTCTTCGAGAATGACGCCTTTTTCTCGTTCGATTTCCTCAACTTGAAAGAGGGGGTTTAGGAGCATGTCGGTAATAATATCGAAGGCTTGGTTAAAGTCTTCACCCGCCACCCGCACATAAAAGCCGGTGTATTCCTCGCCAGTAAAGGCGTTGTAGTCGGCGCCCAGAGCATCAAGTTCTTTAGAGATCTCGAGGGTCGAGGGTCGTTTGGTCGTGCCTTTGAAAAACATGTGTTCCAAAAAGTGGGCCACGCCGTTGGTGCGTTGGTCTTCGTAACGCGAACCCGTGCCAACCAAAATCAGGACGGTCACTGCTTTCGTATCGTGGAGAGGGGCAGTGATTAACTGGAGGCCATTATCGAGTGTTCTGATGTCGTAGTGTAGATTCATCGTTACCTCGCTTTCTTAAATTCTAATATCGAAGCACTAAATTCGAGACAAATTCAAAATACTAAATTCTGAACAGAGTTTCAAAATACTATTTGGAGAATTGGTAATTTGATTATTGTTTCGGATTTCGGCCTGCCTGCCGGCGAGGCAGGATTTCGGATTTCGGATTTTTAGTCTGTCGTTCTCTCCAAATATGCCAGATTGGTGGGATAATCGACAGAATAATAATGATAATGATACCCGGGGCGAGATAGTGGTCGATATTCGGCACCCGGGTGCCCAGATAGTAGCCCAAGGTAGTAATCCCGACCGACCAGATAAGGCCGCCAATAACATTATAGAGGGCGAAGGTAGCGTAGCGCATCTCGCCAACGCCGGCAAGAATCGGGGCGAAGGTGCGAACCACCGGCATAAAGCGAGCTAAGATGATCGTTTGCGCTCCATGGCGATCAAAAAAGACTCGGGCTTGCTCTAGGTGACGCTTATGAAAGAGGAGCGAGTCATCCCGCTTAAATAAAGCGGGGCCAACCTTTCGACCAAACCAATAGCCAAAGCTATCCCCTGTAATTGCCCCGACAGCGCAGACGAGAGCGACAAGAGCAATCTGCAGGTAGCCTTGAGAGGCAAGGATACCGGCGGTAAACAAAAGCGAGTCCCCTGGCAGAAAGAAACCAATAAACAAGCCTGACTCCGCAAAAACGATCGCAAAGAGCCCCAGATAGCCAACAGTTTCGAGAAGAGTGACGAGATCAAACATATTGACTCAATGACAAATTCCAAAATCCCAATACCAAATGAATACCTAAAAGACTTACGCAAATTGGGAACACTCCAGGAGTGACGATCCTGTGCTGTGCGAAGGACACTCCTGGAGTGAAGGAAAATTTGCGTAAGTCCTGGTCTAAATAACTCAATGACCAATTTTTGAAATTTGGATCTTGGATTTGATTTGAAATTTGGGCTTTGAAATTTGTCATTTAGAGACCAATCCTCCGAGCAAATGAAACAAGTGGGTTAATTAGCCAGCGATCAATCGGCCGACGGATGACAGAGAGAATTGCCACACTGGCCGCGCCAACGAGTAACCCAACCAGGATATCGCCGGGCCAGTGTTGCGCGGTAACAATCCGCGCCAGCACCGTCAAAAAGGTGACGATTGCCAAAAACCAACCAACGCGGCGTTCGCCCGCCAGAAAGAAACTGACCATGACAGCCGTCATAAAGGCCGCATGATCAGACGGAAAAGATGGGCCGGGCCGATCGAAGAGAAATTCGTGGGCGGGAAAATTGAGGTCAATAAGAGCGGTGGGCCGCATTCGTACCACATAGTGGCCAATAATGTTATTGAGTCCAAACCAGGCAAAAATGCCCGCGATAAAGGCGAGGAGGGCGGGTTCACGCCGACGAGCCAACCAAAACCAAACCAAAACGAGGGGAATGATATAGACCCCCAAAATAGCTATCCATTTCCACAGGCCCGGTAAGAAGTGGGCCCAGTTGTGGAAAAAATAGAAGACGCGCTCGTCGAGCGCAATCAATGTATTAAGCATGTAATTATCATAACGGATTAGGTATCATACGGAAACGCCCTCTGTTCGTTTTTGCTATAATGTACGACATGGACCTCTCTACACTCCTGCGAAAATTTCTCGAAGATTGTGAGCTTGAACGTGGGCATAGCCCGCGGACCATTGCCAATTACGAACATTATTTGGGTCGTTTTATTGAGTTTGCTTATGAACAAAAAATCGATAAACCAGCCGAGATCACTCTCGACCTCGTCCGCAACTGGCGCTTAACACTTCACCGTCAAAACCTGAAGATCAATACCCTAAACTATCATCTCATCGCTCTGCGCAGTTTTCTTAAATATCTAGCCAAACACGATATTGAAAGTTTGCCGGTGGAAAAAATCGAACTGGCTGACCAAGAGGGGCGACAGATCGCTTTTCTTGAGGCAGAAGAGATCGAACGACTGTTGGCCGCGCCAGATGTGCAGCTACCGCGCGGCCTGCGCGACCGAGCTATTTTGGAAACACTGTTTTCGACTGGCCTGCGCGTCTCCGAACTGGTGGCCATGGATCGCGCCCAAGTAAATTTAGATCGAGGAGAGTTTGGCGTTCGGGGTAAAGGCGGCAAGGTGCGGGTGGTATTTTTATCTGAACCGGCCAAGGAATGGCTAATTCGGTACCTAAACAGCCGACACGATAATGACCAAGCTTTATTTATCCGCTCGCAAATGTCAAAAAAAATCCCACACGATCAATTCCACTCGACGAGTGGGAAAGCTCGAATGGAAAAAGAATCCCTCCGCTTAACTGCTCGACAGATTGAACGGATTGTCCAGGCGCACGCGGCGGCGGCCGGGATTGTTAAACGAGTACATCCGCATGTTCTCCGCCACTCGCTAGCCACTGATTTATTACAAAACGGCGCCGATCTGCGCAGTGTGCAAGAAATTCTCGGGCATGCGTCGGTCACAACCACGCAGGTTTATACGCACGTCACCAACCCCCGCCTCAAAGAAGTCCACCAGGCCTTCCACCGGCGACAGAACAAGAGTTAACTGACACCTCCTTACTTACACCGTGAAGTGAATGGGCGGAGGTGTGTATGGTTAGTCGCGCAGGGGTTTATCGGCGATTGATGACCCACGCTGTTCTTTCTTTTCGGCTAGTTTTGGTTTTAGCTGGGTTCGGCCATAGTGCTCCATTTGAGCATGGTTCCAACGTTCTTGCCAAGAGATAACTTCTGTTAGTGGCGGTGCGCCAAGCGTATCGTTTGGCCGACGGAGTTTTTTTGCTAAAAAGGGAGTTCGGTCGGGATGGTGCTTCATCCAATCGTAAAATGTACCATGTAACTGGGTAATCGTAGACTCGGGAACGGCCTTGACTGGGCTCCGCAAAAACTGGGTAAAAAGCTCGGCTAATTGGTCCGCATCATTGTTCCAAACTTTTTCTTGCGGCGAAAGCCAGGCATAAAATTCGGTCACGAGATTGTCCAACGACTGTTCTTCGGGCTGCTGAAGCGCTTCGGTTTTCTCAATAACTTCCTGTGACATATCCCTCCTTCAATTATTTATTCATGACTTACGCGTTCTCTCCGCTCGTCATCGCGAGGCCAAAAGCCGTGGCGATCTAGTTGTCCAGATTAACGAGATTGCTTCGGCCGATACTCGCAATTATGGTAGCGTGTGAGTCGAGTTATTTGTTAATTTCAGAGAAGTTGGACTGTTTTAGGAAAAGACTTCGCAAGTTTTTTATCAAAAGTTAAGATAGGTAATGATTGATTTTCAGTTGACACAACTACCAAGTAGGCATCAACAAAAGAAACTGATGTGTTTTTTTGATAAAGTTTAATTGTTTCGGTGAGGATAGTACGGTTGGCGTGAATTTCCGGAACTGACATCAACTCAAGGAGAAGTTGACTAATCAGTTGCCGATCGAGATGGAGAAAGGGCCCACCAAGCACCCAAACGACCTCGGCGAAAACGACATCTGAAACAACCAGGCTGCCAGGGGGAGCAACTTCAAAAAGATTCGTGATCTTCGCGGTCTGGTTTGGGACGTCTCGCAAAATGAACCTAAGAACAATATTGGCGTCAAGACTTCTCATGCGAACAACTAATCTTCCATCGAACGTCTATAGCGTTCGAGGGCAGCCTGCTGCCCAGATTGTTCAATAAGACGTTGGAGTTCGGCGTCGGAGAGTACTGGGATATGATGCTTTTTGAGGTGATCGGTAACCTGATCTTGCAGCTTCTCAAGTCGTTTTTTCCAGTCGTTTTTTTCGACGACGACTTGGCCTTTTTTTGAGACACGAAAACTGACCGATTCACCAGGCGTCAACTTTAGCTGGCGGCGGATGTTTACCGGGATCGTGACTTGGCCTTTTTGCGTAAGGGTTGTGCTATACGTCATAGTATTACTTTACAATATGTAATACCTTTTGTCAAGTATTACTCTTTTTTGTTGAGGAGGTTTTGCCACTCTTCATCATTAGCGTAGCTCCGCGCGATTTCGCGCCAGGTGTCGTATGGGGCATAGCTGATAGATAAGCAGGACTTACGACTACAAACCGTACTATTCTCACTAGCTCATCACCAAAAAACTCGTGAGATGCGATTGAGCAACCCGTAACAGTCAAAAGGCCAGTTACGTCTCTTTTTCTCATGATACGAATTTGATACGATATAAATTGAAAGATTGTTTGTAAAAAAATTTATGGAACTAAAAACTCCATCCCAAGAAGTTGGCACCATCCACGAGATTCGGGCGCAAACTTCCGCAAACCGAGAGGCTATTGCGGATTATTTTCTTTATCATTTCACTACCCCAGAGACGCACCCTGCTGAACGAGAAAAATCCGCCGAGTTTGTCGAGCTCCTATCAAAAATTAATACCGATCTGAAAGGATTTATCGAAAGCTATGGCGGCTCGTTTGTAGAATTGGGAGCCGACCGCTTCTTGCTCATAGATTTTGATAAACTACCAGACGAAAAAAAACAGGAAATTCGGAATAGTTTTCCCCCTGAAGTCGACCTAGTTGCTTGTTACGTTTCACCTGTGCAAAAAATTGTCACCTTCCGAGACTATGGGCAAGATAGCAAATTGCGATTTGCTATAACACTTGTCCATGAGCTTATGCATGCGCAAGCCTTTCAAAAGGTTGGCCAATCGACGCGTGAAGACCCACGGACTTTTAATGAGATACTTTACGATAACGAAGCCGGCCAAGAAGTAGCGGTTCCCGTCCGCTACATCCAACATGGGTGGGGCGTCCAAAATCGAGCTAGAGAAGATCTATTTTGGGCAATTGACGAAGCGATAGCCGAAGAGTTGACAACACGATTTGACCATCAATTTTTCGGTAATTATCCTGAACTGGCGCCGGAAATAGCCGTGCGTAAAGACTTTACTGATTGTATCGAATTTACGGATGCGCAGTTAAACACAGCTGGTCTTCCTTCAATTGCCACGGTGAGCTTCAACCGCTGGCAGGAAGATGATGGTTATCGATCGGAAGTCACCGTCGAAGAACGGTCGTACAAAAATCCGCGGGCCTTTTTGAAACATCTGATTCTTGATATTTTTGAAAAACATCAAGAACAGTTTAGAGAGCCAGAAGAAATTTTTACCCTCTTTGCCAAAACTGCCCTTTCCGGCGACTTTCGACCCGTGGTCGAGCTCATTCGGAACACGCACGGACCGGATGGCTTTAAACGTCTTGGTGAACAAACAAACAACTTAATGGAAGACTCTATTGAAGAAGATAAGGCCGAATAGGTATGGCACTACTCCAACTTTAGAATTTAGATTTACGTTCCAAACACCAAAACAAAGAAAAGACCGCCTCATCTTAGAACTTGAACCTAGGAGACCTAACATCTAGAATTTGATGAATTATTCGAGTAAAATTGGTTCATGGACAGAAAAAAAATTGAAAAAATTGTCTCCAACACATTAAAACAAGATCCTGACAGGGACTACATCGAAAGTATTTCCTTATTTGGGTCTTTTGTGCGTGGTGAGGCGACAAAAACAAGCGATATCGACTTATTTTTTGAAATGCGTAAAACCCCAAGTCTGTTTCGGATTTTAGCCATCCAACAGCGACTGGAAAAAAAACTCGGTCGGCGCGTGGATCTCGTCTCTCGGGGTTCATTAGACACCCATGTTAAGGAACGCGTTTTGGCTGAAGCAGTAAAAATCTATGACCGATAATAAAGATCAACTCCATATCTTACACATGAGCGATGCAATCAAAAAGATCGAAGCCTATACCAAGGGTTTGACTTTTGCTCAATTCGCCAAAAACGAGATGGACTTTGACGCCGTGATGATGCAGTTCGTTATTATCGGTGAAGCCGCTAACCAGATCAGCGATCAATTCAAAGAAAAACATCATTCATTCCCCTGGCATCAGGCCGTCGGCTTACGAAATCAAATCGCTCATGGTTATTTTGAAATTGAGCCTAAGATCGTCTGGCAGACGATCCAGGAAGATTTATCGTTTCTCAAGAAACAGCTTTTTGAGTTCAAAAAAACATGGAAGTAGGGATTGTGGGCCTGCCCAATGTGGGCAAATCAACGTTATTTAATGCCCTGCTGAAAGTAGCACAAGCTCAAGCGGGGAATTTTCCGTTTACGACGATCGAGCCGAATATCGGCGTTGTCGCTGTGCCCGACGAACGGCTAGACCAACTGGCCGCCCTGGTTAAGCCAGCCAAAATCACGCCAGCGACGGTTCGCTTTGTCGATATTGCCGGCCTCGTGCGCGGCGCTTCGAAGGGCGAGGGCCTGGGAAACAAATTTTTGGCCCATATTCGCGAAGTGGACGCGATTGCCATGGTAGTCCGCATATTTCTCGACCCCAACGTCACCCATGTCGCTGGAAAAATTGACCCAGCCGATGATATTCGCACGATT
>ERZ1292633.1204-Hain-H41-02um-R1-1204-length-28316-cov-5_pt1 | contig 28316 bp, 27 predicted proteins | sample MGYA00564406_ERZ1292633 | MGnify/ENA primary metagenome ERZ1292633 (study PRJEB36523, sample SAMEA6512639) | groundwater metagenome | collected 2019-01-08 | study: AquaDiva: Metagenomics assemblies of 32 groundwater samples | reverse complement strand
CGCTAAAACGGCCGTAGTTTACCCACACGTAAAACTCGGCACTAATGTGGTTATTGAAGATTACTGCATTATCGGCGCCCCACTGCGTGATGGTTCTACCCCCGAGACAATTATCGGAGATAATGCGCATTTGCGTTCATTTACGGTTATTTATGCTGGTAATAAAATCGGTAAAAATTTTCAAACTGGCAACAAGGCCAATATTCGCGAGAACAATATTATCGGAGACAACGTAAGTATCGGCACCATGTCTGTGGTTGAACATCAGGTGTTGATTGAAAATAATGTCAGAATACATACCAATGTTTTTATTCCGGAATTTAGTCAGTTAAAAATGGGATGCTGGATCGGCCCGCATGTTGTGTTAACTAATGCTAAGCATCCCAATACTCCGGAAACAAAAAATAATCTTCAAGGGCCTATAGTGCAGGCTGCAGCCGTGATCGGCGCGAATTCAACAGTATCACCTGGGGTTGAAATCGGAGCCCAAGCTTTGGTCGGGTCGGGATCAAATGTAACTAAAAATGTCGAAGCAAAATCAGTTGTTTTCGGTAATCCAGCTAGAAGAAAGTGAAAATTATGAATTCAGAAAAAATTCCATTAATGGATTTAAAAAAACAATATCAGCAGATCCAACCAGAAATTGATGCGAAATTAAAACAGATTTTCACTGAGTGTTCGTTTATTGGTGGAGTCGAAAAAGATTCATTTGAAATTGAGTATGCAAAACTGATGGGCGCAAAGCACTGTATAGGTGTAGCGAATGGTACCGATGCCTTATTTTTAATTATGAAGGCAATGCAGGTTGGCAAGGGCGATAAAGTTATAACGGTGGCCAATAGTTTTATTGCTTCATCAGAAACCATCAGCGCGACAGGGGCGACTCCGATTTTTGTAGATGTTGATGAAAAGAATTTCTTGATTGATTTGAATAAACTAGAAAATTTACTCAAAATGAAAGCAGTCAGCAACAACATCAAGGCGATTGTGCTGGTTCATTTATACGGTCATATCGTTGATATGCCGCGACTGCTTGAAATTACCGATAAGTATAATGTTAAGGTTATAGAAGATTGCGCGCAGTCGCATTTAGCCTCTATTGGCGGCAAAAAATCAGGAACATGGGGTGTTGCCGGATCATTCAGTTTTTACCCGGGCAAAAATTTAGGCGCTGCCGGAGACGCCGGTGCCATCATCACTGATGATGATGAATTGGCTCAAAAAATTCGAATGCTGGCTAATCATGGGCGAATTGATAAATATAATCATGTGATCGAAGGCTTTAATTCAAGACTCGACAGCATTCAGGCTGCTGTTTTAAGAATAAAACTTAAGTACATCGAGGCCTGGACTGAAAAAAGAAAAGAAAAAGCGCTGATTTACAACGAATTGCTCGCACAAGTTCCAGAGGTCATCAGACCGAACTTGCCGGATCGTGAGCGACATGTGTTTCACTTGTACACTTTGCGAGTTAAAAACCGCGATGAAGTGGTGAAACAAATGAAGGCCGAAGGTATTGAAGTGGGTGTGCATTATCCGATAATGCTTCCGGCTTTGAAGGCTTACGAATATTTAAAATGCACTCCCAATGACTTTCCGGTGGCTAATGTTTTGCAAAATGAAATTATGAGCTTACCCTTGTACCCTGAAATTACTTTAGAGCAGCAAAAACGTATCGTTGAAGTTTTAACTAAAATTGTGAAGAGATAACTAGAGGTTTAAATGAAAAAAATATTAGTTACCGGTGCCGATGGATTTATCGGATCACATCTAGTGGAGTTATTAGTAAAAAAGGGGTGCTCGGTAAGGGCCCTTTCGCAATACAATTCGTTTAATAATTGGGGCTGGCTTGAAGATATACCCAATCTTAAAGACATCGACGTTGTAAGTGGCGATGTCCGTGATCCATTTTTTTGTAAGGAAATAACGAAAAATATAGATGTTGTTTACCATTTAGCTGCCTTGATCGCTATTCCCTATTCTTATGTGGCCCCACAAAGTTATGTTGAAACTAATGTCAATGGCACTCTTAACATCTGTAAAGCCGCTTTAGAAAATAACGTGGGCCGTGTGATACACACTTCAACCAGTGAAGTTTATGGTACAGCACAATTTGTTCCGATCAGTGAAAAGCATCCACTGCAACCGCAATCGCCTTACAGTGCTTCAAAAATTTCGGCCGACATGATGGCGATGAGTTTTTATAATTCCTTTAAGCTGCCACTGACCATTGCTCGTCCTTTTAATACCTACGGGCCCAGACAATCAGCCCGCGCTGTTATACCGACCATTATCAGTCAATTGGCGGGGGGGCAGAAAAAGATAAAACTGGGTGATGTGAACCCGACACGAGATTTTAATTATGTCAGTGATACCTGTCGCGGTTTTATTGCCCTGGCAGAGAGTGAAAAAACTTTAGGACAAACAGTCAATATAGGTTCAAATTTTGAAATTAGTATCGGCGATACTTTTAAGCTGATTCAAAAAATTATGAATGTTGATGCGGTATTTGAAGTTGATGAAAACAGAATAAGACCTGATAAATCCGAGGTGCAGCGCCTGTGGTGTGATAATTCTTTAATTAAGTCACTAACCGGCTATGAGCCCGAAGTTAAAATTGAAGAAGGACTTAAAAAAACAGTTGAATGGTTTTTGCGACCCGAAAATCTGAAAAAGTATAAGGCACATATTTACAATGTCTAAAAGAACTTTAATTATTGCAGAAGCTGGCGTTAATCATAATGGAAACCTAGAAAAAGCAATCAAGCTTGTGCATGCGGCTGCAGATGCAGGGGCCGACATTGTTAAGTTTCAAACCTTTAAAGCAGGGCTTTTGGCCACAAAATCAGCTAAGACGGCTGACTATCAAAAAGCTAATTTAAAAGAAAACAGCGACAGTCAATATGAAATGCTGAAAAAACTTGAACTCTCTTTTGAAGATCATCATGTCCTTATTAATGAATGTAAAAAATTGAACATAGGTTTTCTATCTACAGCCTTTGATTTTGAAAGTTTAGATTTTTTAAAAAGTTTAAATTTAGGTCTATGGAAAATTCCCAGTGGTGAAATTACTAATTTACCTTATCTTGAAATCATTGCAAAACTGAATCAAAAGGTGATTGTTTCAACAGGGATGTGCAGTCTAAGTGAGGTTGAAGAGGCTTTAAATGTTTTCTTAAAAAATGGAACCGACAAAAATAACTTAACGGTTTTACATTGTAACACAGATTACCCTACTAAAATGCAAGATGTGAATTTATTGGCGATGTGTGAAATGGGAAGAACGCTCGGAGTTAATTTCGGCTATTCAGACCACACTCTGGGAATTGAAGTGCCCACGGCCGCAGTGGCCCTGGGAGCCGTAGTAATTGAAAAGCACTTCACATTAGATCGAAATATGCCTGGCCCTGATCATGCGGCCTCTTTAGAACCACAAGAACTTAAGCAGATGGTGCAGGCTATAAGAAATATCGAACTTGCATTAGGGAGCTCAAGTAAAAAACCTACAGCCAGCGAAAGCGTAAATAAATCAGTGGCCAGAAAGTCTATTGTAGCTTTTCAAAATATAAAACAGGGTGAGTTGCTTACGGAAAAAAACATCACCACGAGCCGGCCCGGTACCGGGATTTCTCCGATGAAGTGGTATGAGGTATTAGGTTCAAAGGCACTTAAAGATTACGCGGCAGGTGATCTGATATGAGAACTATAATTGCTGTTTACACCAGTACGCGGGCAGATTACGGGATTTTAAGGCCATTGATTGCAAAACTCAAAGTGCAACCTAATATTGAGTTAAGACTCTTTGTTACGGGTACACATTTAAACCAGAACTTCGGTTACACGCTTACTGAAATTGAAAAAGATTATAAATCTGATATTTTTTACTGTGTCGAGCACAGTTGCCAAGAAAATGAAAAATTAAAAAATTTGAATATAATGTCAGAGGCCTTACTTAAATACTCGGAAGCACTTGTGCAGGATAAGCCGGATATATCAATCGTACTGGGTGATCGCTATGAAGCTTTGTGTTTCGGTATAGCCTGCGCTGCGCTGGGTATTTCATTGGTTCATTTGCATGGCGGAGAGCTCACTTTTGGCGCCATAGATGACAAGTTCAGGCATTGCCTGACTAAGCTCTCAGAGTGGCATTTTGTGGCCTGTGAAACCTATAGAAAAAGGGTGATTCAACTAGGTGAAAATCCTGACAGGGTTTTTAATGCCGGAGCATTAGGTGTAGACAATGCGCTTAATCAAAAACTTTTAAGCCAAGCTGAGCTGGAAAAAGAATTAAAAATTAATATTCCGAGCGAGCTCTATCTCTTTACTTTTCATCCTGAAACCAATAGTGCTGATTTCGGAGCAGATTTGCTCAAAAAATTTCTTCAAAAATTTGAGGAACGACTTAATCAGAACAATGCATTAGTCGTTTTAACCGGAGTTAATAGCGATGCAGGCTCATCAAAAATTAGAGGTATTATTTTAGACTTTGCTGCGAAGATGAATAATAGGGCACTATTTGTAGAATCACTTGGACTTGTTAAGTATTTATCACTGATGAAGCTCGCGACAGCTGTTATGGGTAATTCCTCGAGCGGAGTATTAGAGGCCTACAGCATGGGAACACCAGCTGTTAATATTGGTTTGCGGCAAGCGGGCCGAGAGCGCGAAAGCAGTGTTGTGGATTTGTTAAGCATCAAAGATATTGTCACATTTAACTTTGAGACCATTGTAGATTTGAAAAAACAACTCGCTTTTTCAAAAAACATCAGTTTATTTGGTGACGGTACGGCGGCTAGCACTATCGCAAATAAGTTAGCCGATATAGCAGAAAATCTGGCTCAATATAAAAAGCCAAAGGAATTTTTTAACATCTATACTTAGCGTGATAAAAAACCCGCAACATACGGCGTCATATATTTTTTGAAGTGATATTATCGTGAAAAATTAGCAAGTTACGGTAAATTGTTCCTTGTGAAAATTTTAATAACAGGCGCTACCGGAATGGTAGGCAAAAATATATTAACAAGTTCAAATTTTAAGAATTTTGAACTTGTTGCACCTAATCGATCCGAGTTAAATCTTTTTAATTATTCTGACGTTTTAATTTATATGAAAAATTTAAAACCTGATTTTGTGATTCACTGTGCGGGCCGTGTAGGTGGAATTCAAGCCAACATAAAGCACCCTGTAGATTTTTTGGTTGAAAATCTTGATATCAATCGAAATTTAATTATGGCGGCCCGCTCGGCGGGAGTAAAAAAAATGATCAATATGGGAAGTTCCTGTATGTATCCGCGAAATGCTAAAAATCCATTACGCGAAGAAATGATTTTAGATGGTGAGCTTGAACCTACCAACGAGGGCTACGCCATAGCAAAAATAATGGCCCAGAGGCTGTGTTCTTATATTCGAAAAGAAGATGCCAGTTTTTTTTATAAAACCTTGGTCCCGTGCAATCTGTATGGTAGGCACGATAAGTTTGAGCCTGAGCACTCGCATTTAGTGCCGGCGGTTATTCGCAAGCTTCATGAAGCTAAAGTTCAGAATATACATGAAGTGGATATTTGGGGCGACGGCACGGTCAGGCGTGAGTTTATGTATTGTGGTGATTTAGTTGACTGTGTTTATAAAGCTTTGCATGATTTTGAAACTTTGCCCGATGTTATGAACGTGGGGCTGGGAATTGATTATAGTGTGAATGATTATTATCGCGCTGTCGCCGAAGTTGTAGGCTATACAGGTCAGTTCAAACACGATTTAAGTAAACCTGTGGGTATGAAACAGAAACTGACTTCTGTGGATAGGGCCAATGAGTGGGGCTGGAGAAGTACGACATCTTTGGTAGATGGTTTACGTCAAACATACGAGTTTTTTTTAGGATTAGAAAGTAAAGAGGGTTTATGAGCACGTTCTATCCACTAGCCACATCGAGCTGGGATCACCTTGAAATTGATGCAATTCAAAAAGTCATTAAGGCCGGGATATTTTCAATGGGGCCTCAGGTGGCCGAATGTGAAAAACAATTTTCAGAATTTTTAAGTAGTAAATACTGCGTGATGACCAGTTCAGGGTCAGCTGCTAATTTAATTATGGTCGCGAGTCTTTTCTATCGTAAAAATAATCCGCTTAAACGTGGCGATGAAGTGATCGTGCCCGCGGTTTCTTGGAGCACAACTTTTTACCCGTTGTATCAATATGGGTTAAGACTAAAATTTGTAGATGTTGATTTAGAAACTCTTAATTTTGATTTAAAGGCGCTTGAAGAAGCCATTACCCCGAAAACTCGGCTAATCATGGCGGTGAATCTTTTAGGTAACCCGAATGATTTTAGTAAAATCAAAAATATCATTCAAAATAAAAATATCGAGTTAATTGAAGATAACTGTGAATCGATGGGGGCCACACTTAATAAAAAACAGGCGGGCACATTTGGAATCATGGGAACCTTCAGTTGTTTTTTCAGCCATCATATTTCAACTATGGAAGGCGGCTTTGTAACGACTGATGATGAGGAACTCTATCATATTTTGCTTTGCCTGCGGGCCCATGGATGGACACGAAACCTACCTAAACACAATCATGTGTCGGGAGTAAAAAGCGATAATGCCTTTGAAGAGTCTTTTAAGTTCGTACTACCGGGTTATAATGTAAGACCACTCGAAATGAGCGGTGCTATAGGCATTGAACAAATCAAAAAACTGCCACAATTTATTGAAACTAGGCGCCAGAATGCTCAAGCCTTTGTTGAGCTTTTTGGGAATGATGAGCATTTGATTATACAAAAAGAAATCGGTGATAGTAGTTGGTTTGGTTTTAGTTTTGTAATTCGAGAATCTTCAAAAGTAAATCGATTAAAATTGATCGATCTACTTACGATAGCTGGTGTAGAGTGCCGTCCAATAGTAACTGGAAACTTTGCTAAAAATGAAGTGCTTAAATGGTTTGATTATGAAATTTTTGATGAACTTAAAAATGCTGACCGTATAGACCAGCATGGTTTTTTTGTTGGGAATCACCAGATATCTATGTTTAAAGAGATAAAAAAATTGCGCGAACTGATTACCGATAGCGTAAAAAGATCAATTTAAACGAAGTGGTCATAGTTTTTGTGTTTAGATTTATGCTTCACTCTGGGCACTAATTCAGCTCATTATTTATTGCCATAGTTCTATATTTTATATAGAACTATGGGATATATGTCCTATTTAGGTGACTTCGCTGTTAAATCAAATTCTTCAATTCGTTTCGCTATGGAACTAATCAATAAGAATGCTGTTCAAATTTGTTTTATTGTTGATGATAACAACAAGTTAATTGGCGCTTTATCCGATGGTGATATAAGACGAGCATTGCTTAATGGGGCCAATTTAGATTCAAATGTTTCCGACTTTATGAATAAACAGCCGAAGTATTTAACTACTGAGCATAGTTTTCACGACATGGCATTGAAAATGAAACAATGGGATGTCAAACAACTGCCTGTACTTGATAAACAACACAAACTTGTTAGGGTCGAGATATTCGACGAACTATTGGGAGTCATTAAAAGGCCTTATCGCGTTGTGTTGATGGCTGGCGGATTAGGGGTCAGGTTAAGACCACTAACTGACAATATACAAAAACCTTTGTTGCCTATTGCGGGCACGCCGATTTTAGAAAGAATTATATCTAGATTCCACGAAGCGGGGTTTTCAAAATTCACTATTTGTGTGAATTACTTAGCAGAGCAAATTAAAAATCACTTTTTAGATGGTAAAAAATTTGGAGTAGATATTGAGTATATTACTGAGTCAAAAGAAATGGGCACCTGTGGTTCGTTATCATTGTTGTGTGCAGAATCTCAGGAGCCGATCATTGTAATGAATGGGGATATTTTAACTTCAGCTAATTTTTCTGAATTAATGACTTTTCACAATTCGAAAAATAGTTTAGCGACGATGTGTGTAAAAGAGTACGTTGTAGATATCCCTTACGGTACGGTTAAACTTAATGACCAAAAGGTTGAATCAATTACTGAGAAACCTAAAGAAATTTTTCATATTAGTGCAGGTATTTACGTCTTATCACAAGAGGCGCTGAAGCTGATACCTAAAGACACTCGTTATGACATGCCTGCATTATTTACTAAATTGGGTGAGATGAATATTACAACACACGCCTACATTCTTCGTGATTATTGGTTAGACATCGGTCGCATTGAGGATTATCACAAGGCGCAATATAGTTATGAAGATAATTCGCGAAAACTTCCAAATGAATAATAAAAGCAAGGTGCTGGCAATAATTCCCGCTCGTGGTGGCTCTAAGCGTATAATTAAAAAAAATTTGGCTAAAGTAGGGCAGCTCAGCTTGGTTGAGATGTCTATGAAAGAGGCTATTGAAAGCCAAATTTTTTCTAAAATTATTTTAAGTTCAGATGACAGTGAAATTTTAGAGCAGGCCAGGTCGTATCCAGAGGTTGAAGCTTTACAAAGATCGGGAGATCTCGCTTCAGATACGGCAAGTTCTGTTGATGTTGTCTGCTCTATTTTGGAGCAATTTAGAGGACAATTTGATTATATTTGTTTGTTACAGCCAACATCGCCATTTAGAACATTTCAGCATATTAAAGAGGCTTTTTTTCAGCTCAAAGAAGGTGGTTGCTCAACTCTAGTTTCTGTAAAGCCAGTGCTAACAAATCCTTTTCATGTAGTTGTTAAAAAAGGTGCAGCTGTAGAGCCCTTAATTGATCCTAAAATATTCAATTTCAGAACACAACAAACGCCTGAGATTTTTAGTTTAAATGGCTGTATTTACTTTGCTAAATCTGACTATTTCGAAGAAAATAAATCGTTTCTTGGCAACAACACAGGTGTGTATTTAATGTCAGAGCCGGACTCTCTAGATATAGATACACAAGAAGATTTAGAAATGGCCCGAAAAATTTTTTATAACAGATGACATCAAGGTAGGATTAAATGTTAGAAATAGAAAATAAAAATGTACAAGAGAGATATAATCTTCCAAAAAAAGTGATTTATTGTAAGTTGTGCTCGGTTTCAAACCAGAGACCCCGGATTATATTTGACGAGAAGGGTGTTTGCGCGGCCTGTAATTATGCTGTTTACAAAAGAACAAAAGTCGATTGGAATCAGCGCGAAAAAGAATTAATAGAACTTTGTGATAAATATAGAAAGAGCAATGGTGATTATGATGTGATTGTTCCCTGTAGTGGGGGCAAGGATGGCAGTTTCGTTGCACATCAATTGAAATACAAATATAATATGAACCCGCTCACAGTAACCTGGGCGCCGTTACTGCCGACTGAAATTGGCCGTAAAAATCTCGACAATTTCATTAGTTCCGGATTCGATAATATTCTCGGCAAGCCAAACGGTATTGTGACCAGAAAACTGACGAATCTGTCCTTCATGCAGTTAGGAGACCCTTTTCAGCCGTTTATTTACGGCCAGACGAATTTTCCGATGCATATGGCAATTAAATACAATGTTTCATTGATCATGTATGGAGAAAACGGCGAAGTAGAATACGGTGGAGATATGAAAAACGCATTCAGGCCTGATCGTGATATCACAGACCATGACAAGCATTATTTTTCTGGACTACCCCCTGAGTTTTGGGAATCTCATGGGCTGACGAAAGCCGACCTAAAACCATTTATGTCTCCGAAGTATGAAGACATCGTAAATAATAAAACAAGTATACATTTTATGGGTTATTATAAATTTTGGGATCCGCAAGAAAATTTTTATTACTGTCAAGAGCACACAAAGTTTACTACGAATACTGAGAGATCTGAAGGAACGTATTCTAAATATGCCAGTTTAGATGACCGTATCGATGGTTTTCATTATTATTTAGGGTATATTAAATTTGGGATCGGGAGAACTACATCTGATTCAGCGCACGAAGTGCGCGATGGAAAAATCACACGTGAAGAGGCTATTGCCTTAGTCAGAAAATTTGACGGTGAGTTTCCCAAAAAATATTTTATGGATTTTCTGCAATACTGCGATATTAATGAGGCTCAATTCGAAGCGGTCATTGACAGCTGGCGATCAAACCACATCTGGAAAAAAGAAGATAACCAGTGGAAGCTCAGACACCCGATTTGGGAAACTCAATAGGAAATCATGAAATATAAAATAGAATATCCACATGGGATTATGTTTCATCATTTCTATGACGAGCATCACCCTGTGGGGCAAGGCAGTATTTCAGTTCAGGAATTTGAGAATATTATTAAGTTTATCGGACCTGAAAATATTCTTTCTGCAGCTGACTGGATGAACTATTGCCGCGAGAATGCGACAGATAAAATTAAAAATAAAGTTTGTATTACCTTTGATGACAGCCTGAAGTGCCAGTACGACATCGCCCTTCCGGTATTGAATAAGTATAAAATTAAGGCCTTCTTTTTTGTATATAGTTCTGTTTTGCGAGGACAGTTTGAGTTTTTAGAGGTTTCAAGATATTACCGGAGTAAATTCTACCGGGATTTTGATCATTTTTTTAGTTCATTTATGAGAAAAGTTCAGAACAGTGAATTTGCTCAGTTGGCACATAATAAGTTAAAAGATTTTCAAGTTGGTGGATACTTAAAAGAATTTAGCTTTTATACAGATAATGACAAAATCTACAGGTACACAAGAGATAATATTTTAACTGATGGAAAATACGATCAAATTATTACTGCTATGATGAAAGAAAGTCAGATTGATCTTGATTCTCTTCGAGACAAACTCTGGATGACTTTGGATAATGTAAGACAACTTAGCCTTGATGGTCATTTGATTGGTCTTCACTCTGACACACACCCAATGACTTTGGGGCTGCAAAGCTACGGGGTTCAAAGAGAAGAGTACTTAACCAATAAAAATTTTTTAGAATCTAAACTTGAAATTAAAGTTAAATCAATGTCTCATCCTTGCAATTCTTATAATGTTGAAACCTTAAAATTGCTTGAAGAGCTGAATATTGAATTGGGTTTTAGATCAAATATGGAGCGTGGTTTTAATTCAAAATTTGAATGGCCACGCGAAGATCATATTAATTTATTAAAGCAGTATTTGAGCTCGGTTCAATGAAAATTGCATTGTTTACGAGTAATCAGGTTCGCCATCAGAGTCTAATTAATAAACTATCAGAGATTGCTAAAGAGCTTTTTGTCGTGTGCGAAGGAACAACTATTTTTCCCGGACAAACCCAGGATTTTTATAATAAATCAGACGTCATGCAAAAATATTTTTCTAAGATGCAGCAGGCTGAAGAAAAAGTTTTCGGGTCCATCGGATTTCTAAACAAAAATGTCCGTCTTCTGCCGATTAAAATGGGTGATGTGAATTCTCTTCCTCTCAGTTGGCTGAAAGATTTGGAAGACGTGGATTGCGCCATTGTATTCGGCGCAAGTTGGATCAAAGGTGAGCTATGTGATTTCCTTATAAAAAAGAAAGCAGTAAATATCCATATGGGTATTTCTCCGTACTACAGAGGGGCGGCCTGTAATTTCTGGGCTCTTTATGATAAGAAACCAGAACTGGTTGGGGCAACTCTTCATTATCTTTCGAAGGGACTCGATTCAGGAAGTATGATTTTGCACGCTTTGCCGAAACCTCAACTTGTTGATGGCTTTGAGTTCGGGATGTTGGCAGTTCGATCGGCGCAAATAGCACTGGTCTTTGCCCTTAAAGAAGGAAGTCTTTTCAAATTTGAAGCTCAAAGCCAGAATAAATCGCTACAACTGCGCTATTCAAAGCGCATAGAATTCAACGATGAGGTGGCTTTTTCCTATCTTACTCATCCTCTTAGCAAAGAGTATATTCACGAGCAGTGTGCACAGCGAAATATGGAATTATTTCTTAGGCCTCACGTTGCCTAAAAATTAAGCCCACGACTTCTCGTGGTCTCTAAGATCTTTCCGCCTAGATTTCGGTACACAAGATTTGTATAAGCTGTTACATTTATATCTCTAAAATGTATATTCATATTGGGAAACTTAGTTAGATGCTTCGAATTATTCCTCGCCTTGATATCAAATGGCCTAATCTTATTAAAAGCATTCAGCTTGAAGGCTTGCGAGTTTTAGGTGATCCCAGCGTTTTTGCACAAAAGTATTATAACCAAGGCGCTGACGAACTTATACTTATGGATTGTGTGGCCAGCCTGTATAATCGAAATAGTCTTAATGACCTAATTAAAGTTGTAGTAGAAAAAATTTTTATTCCGATTACGGTCGGCGGTGGCATCAGAACTGTTGATGATGCCCGCAATATTTTAAGATCCGGTGCCGATAAAGTTGCTATTAATACCGCCGCGATCGCGAATCCTAATCTAATTAGCGAGCTGGCTAATCAATTCGGTTCGCAGGCAGTTGTTGTATCTATCGAGGCTAAGCAAATTGAGGACAGCAAATGGATAAGTTATTTCGATAATGGACGAGAAAATTCTGCTCTTGATGTTATTGAGTGGGCTCAGAAAGCCGAAAAACTGGGTGCGGGTGAAATTTTATTAACCTCTGTTGATAAAGAAGGAACCGGAGTCGGATTTAATTCTCAGCTTATTCGCGCGGTCAGTAGCGTAGTGACTATACCAATTATAGCAAGTGGTGGAATGGGACAGCCTCAGCATGCCATTGAGGCGGTTAATGCCGGGGCGAACGCAATCGCTAGTGCACGGATTTTGCATTATAATCATAATACAATTGATGAGGTTAAGCGCTACTGTCAGCAGAATAGAATTGAAGTTAGAATATGAATAAGTTGGTGACTATAATTGATTATAATGTCGGTAATATTTTAAATGTTGCTCGAGCATTCAAATTCATTGGCTGTGAAGTTAAGATAGTACAAACAGCCACTGAGATTGGAGTCACGGACTTGTTGGTTTTGCCAGGGGTTGGGTCGTTCAGCTCAGGGATGTTGGAACTTGAAAAACGTGGTTTCGTAGAATATCTGAATGAATACCATCGACACCAGAAAAAAAATTTAATGGGAATATGTCTCGGAATGCAGATGCTTTTTGAGAACAGTCTTGAGCACGGGGAAAGTAAGGGTTTAGGATTTTTGGCGGGCCAGGTTGTTAAAATTCCGAATCAAAATATTCAGGGTCGTAAGTTTCCGGTGCCTCATGTGGGCTGGAAGAAAATGCAGTCTCATCAATCAGCAGATAAAGATGAAGGAACAGTTTATTTTGTTCATTCCTATTTTGTTGAAAATGCTCCCGAAGAAATTATTTCGACATCAATTACTTATGGCGATGTTAAAATTCCGGCCGTTGTAAAGAAAGACAATATTATTGGCTTTCAATTTCATCCTGAAAAAAGTGCTGAATATGGTTTGGCTCTTTTGAAGAAATCTATTCTTTCATTAAAATGAGGACAAATTGTTAAATAACAAATGCACGTCAATTATTTTACCTTGTTTTAACGAAAAACAGAATGTTTTAGAGCTTATTTCATCTATTGATGAAATTCTTGGTGAAAATCATGACTATGAGCTGATTGTTGTTGATGATAATAGCCCAGATGGAACTTACGAAGCCGTTTGTAATTTAAAAAACAGCAGAGTCCGGCCACTCCTAAGGACTTCTTTGCCGAGTCTAGCCGGATCAATATTGGATGGGATCAGGACTTCGAAAGGGGAGTTGCTTGTTGTTATGGATACGGACTTCAATCATGACCCAAAGTATTTACCATTTATGATTAAGAATCTTGATTACTGGGACTGTGTTACAGGGTCACGTTTTCAATATGGCGGGATGATGGAAAGTCGCAGTAGAACATTGCTGAGTTGGGTTTTTAATGTTGCTACACGAGCTGTGACCGGAGGAATGATTACTGATAACCTTTATGGGTATTATGCCATTAAAAAAGATATTCTTATTAAGAACAATTTGTGTCACGAAGGAATTTTTAAAGGCTATGGTAACTATTTTATTCGTCTTATGTTCTACCTCCAGCGAGCTCAGGTTTCTATATTGCAGTTTCCAGCGGTGAATGGTAAAAGACGTTATGGTGAGGGTAACTCCGCGTTTTTTGGCGTTTTTTTTCAATATACAGCTGATGTGTTAAAGCTAACTTTGACGGAGAGGATTTTCTCTTATGCACATAAAAATAGAAAGTTGCCGGGTTTGCGGGAATAAAAACTTAGAGACTGTGCTCCATTTAGGTGATCAACAGTTAACGGGAGTTTTTCCTTCAAGCCCTCAGGAGCAGGTGACAGTTGGTCCTTTAGAGCTAGTTAAATGTATTGAGTCTTCCGACAAAAGCTGCGGGCTGTTACAATTGCGCCATAATTTTTCTCTTACTGAAATGTACGGAGATAACTACGGTTACAGGTCAGGTTTGAACAGCACGATGGTGAAGCATTTAGCACAGAAGATTGACTATTTAAAAAAATATATTGAACTTCAGGAAGGTGACTTGGTTGTTGATATTGGCAGTAACGATGCCACCTTGTTATCCATGCATGATAAAAAAGCAGTACGAATTGGAATTGATCCTACTGCTAAGAAGTTCAAGTCATTTTATAGCTCTGACATGATTATTCTAGATAACTTTTTTTCGGCCTCCTTATTTGAGAATAAATTTTCAGGTCAAAAAGCAAAGTTAATAACATCAATCGCGATGTTTTACGATCTTGAGGCGCCTTTGGGTTTTGCTTCTGATATAGCTAAAATATTGCATCCTGAAGGTTTGTGGCTATTTGAGCAAAGCTATATGCCACGAATGGTTGAAATGAATGCGTACGATACCGTCTGTCATGAACATCTTGAGTATTATGGAATTCGCCAGGTGGAGTGGATTGTAAAGAGAGCTGAACTTAAAATTATTGATTGCACATTTAACGGCGCAAATGGCGGTAGTTTCGCGGTACTTTGTGCGCATGTCGCTAATAAAAGATTTGACGAGATGTCAAACCTTAAGGATATCGTGCGAGCAGAGCTTGATGCTGGATACAATACAATTAAGCCCTATCAGGATTTTGAAAAAAGAGTAAAAGATCAGAAGATCAAGCTTCAGAAAATAATCCGCGATCTGAAATCAGCGGGAAAGACTGTTGCAGGATACGGTGCCTCTACAAAGGGAAACGTTGTTTTGCAATACTGTGGTTTTAGTTCCGATGAAATTTATTTTATTTCTGAAGTTAACAAAGATAAGTATGGTAAATTCACTCCAGGTACAGGTATTCCCATCATTTCTGAAGCTGAAGCGGTCAAAAAAAATCCTGATTATTATTTAGTACTGCCTTGGCACTTTCGCGACGGGATTATTAAAAAAGAGATGGAATACTTAAAAAACGGCGGTCAGCTTATTTTTCCAATGCCGGAAATTGAGTTTGTCAGCTATGATTCATTGCAGTCTTCCTCTGCGACCAAATTCTATGACTAAGCTTAGGCTCGGTGATGCCGCCGCATGGATTCCTTGGGCCATGCCACAACTTAATGGTAATGAAAAACAATATATGATCGAGGCTTTAGAGTCGACGTGGGTATCTGATGGGCCATACGTTAAAAAATTTCAGAATGATTTTTTAAAAATACATAATGCTCAAAATGGATTTGCAGTAAATAACGGAACAACAGCCTTACAGTTGGCTTATTTAGCTGCAGGGATCAAGCTTGGTGACGAAGTAATTGTACCCAACTTCTCGTTTGTTGCTCCCGGAAATATGGTTATCGCTATTGGGGCCACTCCTATTTTTGCCGATGTGGACAAGAGCACATGGTGCCTTGATGTAAATTCTGTTGAAAGCTTAATTAACAAAAAAACTAAAGCTATTGTGGCAGTTCATACTTACGGTAATGTTTGTGAGATGAACGCCCTACGCGAGCTGGCTAAGATTCATAATTTGGTTTTAATCGAAGATGCTGCAGAAGCTATTTTTTCTAAATACTATGGTGAAATGACGGGTACGCTTGGCGATATTGCGGCTTTTAGTTTTCAGGCTACAAAAACAATTACAATGGGAGAGGGCGGGTTTGTTATGTTTAAAAACCCAGATTTGGCTTCCAGTATTGCAATGCTTCGTAGCCATGGAATGAGTGCAAAACGTTATTGGCATGAGTCTATCGGGTATAACTTCAGGGTTCCCAATACCGTGGCGGCGATAGGTGTTGCACAACTTGAAAAGGCTGAAATGTTTATCCAAGCCCGATCAGAATTATATAAGATGTATGTTAAACGCTTAAGCGGGGAAAATGGAATTAGCTTGCAACAATGGGGAAGCGGCGTTGAACCAGTCGTTTGGGCATTAGCGGTTAAAATTGAAGCCTCGGCTTTTTTAAAAACTCGAGATGAGATTATTGAAATAATGAAAGAAAATGGTGTCGATACCAGGCCCGGATTTTATTGCTATAGCGAACAACCTATTTATTGTAAATGGACTAATGGACATGAATTTCCTAATTCGCTGGGAATAAGTCAAAATGTAATTAGTTTGCCTTTTTATGTAGGATTAACTGAGGAGAATGTTGATTATATTTGCCATCATTTTCTTAAATTAAGGAAATAAAAATGTTAAAAAGTGGCGATTTTTTAGAAAACTATTTAAAAATGGCTCCGGTGCCACTGGCTGTTGAGCGATCTTATGAGTGTGAAATCCTTTCGAAGCAGTTTTTTCAAAGACCAATATTGGATATTGGCTGTGGTGATGGTATTTTTGTCAGACAATTATTTAATGAAAAAGTTGATGTTGGTGTAGAGCCAAATGAAAAAGAGTTACTGCACACAAAAAAAATGAAATCGTATACCGAATTAATAAACTGTTGGGGCGATAAGATCCCTAAGCCTGACAAAAGCTTTAAGACGATTTTCAGCAACAGTGTTCTTGAACACATTCCAGACCTTGAACCGGTGATAAAAGAAGCGCACCGATTGCTCAGTGATGATGGACGTTTTTATGTTACCGTGCCGACTGAAAAATTTGATCAGTACTCTGTTATTAACCTTATTTTGTGCTCACTCGGGTTGACAAAATTATCTTCTCAGTTCCGCACGTTCTTTAATAAATTCTGGGCCCACTATCACTTTCATACTGTTGATGGATGGAAAAAAGTTTTTGAGCGGAATGGGTTTGAAGTAAAGCAGCATCAGACGTACTGCTCAAAAAAATCTTGTGTGATGAATGATGCCTTAGCCATTTTAAGTGTTCCTTCTTTGGTTATAAAAAAACTGACCAACAGATGGTTTATTTCAGAACGCATCAGAGTTTTAACTGCCACTATTCTTTTTAAGGCTGTAAAGCAATTTGCGGATAAAGAACACAATATTAGTTCAGGCGGGATTGTATTTTTTCATCTAGAAAAAATTAGAAAGAATTAATAAAAATATGATGGGCCGATTTATTGACACGATATGGAACTCGAAGTGGTTCTTCGCAATAGGAGGAGTCTTACTTCTTGGGTATTGTTTGGGTCCAATCTTCTACTCAGTTTATCATATGCCAGACGGGGTAACCTGGATTCCTTACAATGCACCTTACAAGTATTGTTCAGATATTGTATTTTATGGGGCGGCTACTCAAGAATATAGAGAGTCTTTTTGTGAGTTTAAAAACCCGGTCAGTGAAACAGCCACTCCAATTTATTATGATTTATTTAGAGCAGCATCGCAGAGGCTAGCCGCGCTGCTTACTTTTTTTATTGAGGATCATAGAGTGGGTATGCTCCTTTCTTTGTGTCTGGGCGTGCTTTTGCAATACATTTTATTATATATAATTTTTTTTAGATTTTTTAAAAAATCTTTTCCTAGTTTTATGGGTGCCTTTTTTGTAATTTTTGCAGCTAGTTTGACTATTCCGACACGTGGCATAGCAGCAATGACAGAGCACTTATTTAACTTCTCTGGTTTTCTCACATTTGATACGCTTAACAGTCATTTTCGTTATGTTGCCCTGCATACGGCTGCAGTATTTATGTGGCTGCATATATTGAGTGTCAGTATATTTCACGACAAAAAAAATAATTTAAATCTTATATTTTTTGCAGTGTCATTTTTTCTAACGATCTATTCGTACTATGCCTTTGCGCTTTTTGCGGGCGTGCTGACAACCATATACTGGCTGAGTATTTACTCAAAACAGTCTTCAAAAAAATGGTGGACGCAGGCATTGATTTTTACAGGGATTGTTGTTTTTTTATGTGTTATCACGAATACATTTCAAAATATTAATGATCTTTTAACTTTAAAATATAAATCAGAAATAGTTACGCAATCTCATCTTGAGGATATTGCAGCTAATATTCAATATTGGCAAAATTCTGTTCAGCTAGTACTCAGGTCATTTATTATTGTACTGATAGCATTTTATTTTAGTCTAATAGCTAAAACAAAAAATTCAATTTTTTTTGTACTGACACTATCGCTATTTCTTATTTATTTTATAGGCTTAGTACTTGATAAACATTATGTTATATATCGATTTCATACTCGTGGTTTTAGTAGTATCATGAGTTTCGTGATTGTTTTTGCTATATTGGTCATTTTATCCAAAATGAATAGTAATAAAATTTTACGATATTTGAAGATGGGTTTTATAGTAACATTTATGCTCTTTTTTTACTTCTCATCAGCTGGGTTTGTTAAAATGATTGAAGGCTTATATAATCGTGACAGCTATTATATTCCAAAAAGTGATTGGACGATGTATGAGTATATACAGCAAAAATTGCCTAAAAATACTTTAATGCTGGCTTTAGACCCTTCTGATAATGCTTTACTTCCTATGTACACACATGTTGATTTGGTTGTATCTGACCCAAGTTTTTCGACTGAATCAATGGCAAATAATATTGATAATTTATTGGGTGCAACTAGATTTCTTAAAATTCCCGAGCAGGTTTTGCTGAATCTATTAGATGATTATAAAATTTATGGTGATGGTTATATCTGTGCACCGCGGCCAACTAGGTCAAGCTATTTGGAAAGCTATTCACATCATTTTTGGAACCAATACTTATATCTTGCTTATATTAAAACTGCATATGGTGTTTATATTTTTGACTATCAGCATAGAAGGTTTACGCCGCAATTTGTAGATATTATTAAAACTCATTACAATTCGGCTCTCAACTCACATTGGAGCTTGCCAAAAGGAGCATATCTTCTTGTAGATTTTAATGTTCCTATTTATAAAACTTATTCAAATGAAAACTTTGAATTAGTATTTAAAACTGAAACTAAGGGTTTATATGTATATAATGGAATCGGTAATAAAAAATGAAAGCTAATCATTTATAAAAATTGGGTTTAAAAATTAGGTTTTTATAAGCTTTCGATCGACTAACTCAATCATTTCGCCAACATTTTTTAAGTCTGAGATATCATCAACAGTAAATTTAAGACCGAACTCGTCTTCAATTTCTATAATTAATCCAATGTGTGCCAGTGAGTCCCATTCGGGTACGTCTCTCGCAGTCATTTCATCAGTCAAAATTAGATCGATATTAAAAATACGACAGAAAACTGCAGTCATTCTATTGCGCACATTCATATTGAGTACCTCTCATTTGGTAACAATTAAGACCGCGTTGCGAGGCACGCTGTCATTTGGTTTTAGTGGTTGATAGGCCGCATCTTCTCTGGAGTCGACTATTTTAAATCTTGCCTCAACAGCTTGTGCTGCAACTTCGTCAACAGAATTGTATAAATAGATATGATCTGCATTGGGAGCTGTAATGGCAGCAGTGATCATGCCAAGGCCATTAGGCGCTAACATTTTATTGAGCCCCTTAAGAAAAGCTACAGGATCTTCGAGATGCTCTAATACTTCTACGTTAGTTATAAATGATGCCGGCTTGGTGGGAGTATTTAAGACTATATCTTGTAGGTTGCATCGATAATTTTGAGCCAGATTAAAAGTTTCCAACATTTTTTTTGTATGACTTAAAGAGCTTGGGCTCAAATCAAAACCTTCGCCTTGAAGACCTGGGATACATCTAAGCATTTCGCGCGAGTAAAAACCAGTACCTACGCCGACGTCATAGAAGGTCTTGCCACCATGTTTTTTCACCATGGGTACGAATTTCTCAATGAAAAATAAATGCTGGATGTAATGATGACGCCATAAGAAATGTGACAGGTAAATGCCTGGCAAATAAAGTGTGTGCATATATTTTTCGTTTTGGTAAACTTCCGCACTTGCCTGTTCATAGCTTTTGCTTTCATATTGGCGTGTTTTATCGAAGCGTTTTTGTAGTAACATGCCATCCAGTGCAAATTTGATATAGCCACGCGTTGCTATTTGTAGGGCCTCGTTGTTGTCGCGAAAAAAAGTACTTAAATCAGCTTCAAAAAAATCAAGCCAAGTTTTACCAAACTCAGTATACTGTTTATTAATTACACCTGACATGTAGGGAGCCTCGCTCATAAGAACTTTATGAACTGTGTCAATGTAGGGATAGTCGTTAAGTTTTTTATAATCTTCCATGTGGTTCCTAATCTGAAGCAAGCTCAATGAAATGTGACTTGTAGGTTAATTGAGTAACGGGTGCTTTGTAAAGGATCCCAGTGCATTTTTCAAACGGCCAATCTTGCATAGAATTTTCACATTTGGTTAGACCTAAATTATCAAAGAGATCTGCCACATAGCTGCTTTTAGCAGTAGGGATATATTCACCTGTTAAATATTCAATTTCTGGCCGTGCCCTTAGGGTTTCTATTATAGCGTTAAATACTGCGTGTTCAAGGCCCCTTTTAAAAATGCGGCAACTCATGACCCAATTATCTATGAAGGCGGTATTTCCTTTAAAATGAATAATCGAGCTGGTTATAATACCAAAGTTTGTGAAACGATCAGTGAAACGAGCCTGAATGAGTGTGTACTCTGACGAAGACGCCATCAAATTCAGATTTTCCTCGCTATAACGCTTTGTTCGAAGATTAAACTGATTGGTTTTATTAATAAGCTGGCTGACGCGACTTACAGAAGCATTATTCGTGGGTTCGATCCATGCTTTCATTTTAAGAGAACGTAGGTAATCATCATAATTTAAGTGCTGGCTCAATAACTGCTCGCGCTTATTATTTTGAGAATAGGAATCCGACCTAGTTGTATCTTCTTCCGTTAATTGTGGCCATTCAAAGGCAAAAGACAAATCGAGAGCTCTGGTGTACAAAGAAGGGTCTTCGGGTACATCGATTACCAAGACGTCAGGTTCAAGCTGTTCTACAATTAGACGCTCGGCAGGATTGTCGTCGAAGAAGACGATTGAATCTAGGCTGATATTTAGTTCTTTAGCAATAAGTCGGAGATTAGTTGGTTTATTATCCCAATTCGCTTTAAAAACAGAAATATCATCAAGTGAGAGCAGCATGTCTTCGTGCTGTTCAAAAACACTTCGAGCAATGGCTTCGTCATTTTTGCTACAAATGGCAAGTATTACGCCTCTTTCTTTTAGAGCAATTAAATATTTTTGAAATGAAAGATAGGCCTCTCCAGCGGGATCGGTGGGACTAAGCCGAATTCCTGAAAGTCCATCATCACCTATGATTCCACCCCACAAAGTATTATCAAGGTCCAACACTAAACATTTTCGAATTGATCCTTGTCCGCAGGCTATTAACCTAGCAACGTAGGCCGCAACCAAAGGAATTTCGCGTATTGCAAATGGCTGCTTACTAAGAAAATAAGCCGTTTCATCAAACCAATTTTTACTTCCAATTAATGAACTGATTGCTTCCAAATCAATAAGCGTAATGGAAGCCGAGCCTTCGCAAAGTAAGTGCTTATTTAACTTTTCTAGACAATTCGTTTTAGAAAAAGCGTAAGCTTTTTCTAAATTACCCAACTGTCGCTCTATAGGTGGAACAAATAGTCCCTGGTAAATTTTAACCATCGGGTGGCGCTGTCGAGCAATACGCCAGATATTTTTGTAAGGTTCTGCTTGTTCCTTTATCCAGGTCTCAATCTCTTCTGTGGTTGCAAACATCCGTGGCCATACTTTAATATCATCAAGTGCAGGAAGAATTAACAGAACCTCTGGCGGATGTTCCCATATTTTTGATTCTGGATCCAGACCTTCAGACATAATTCCATCGAATTCACTGGCGTTTATTTTAGGAACTAATCCTTCGGCATATAAAAATAGTTTAAAAACTGATAAAAAATGTTGTGTGGATAATGTTGCCAGCACTGAAATACTAACAGTTTTTCCAGCAGTGAGTTGTTCGATAAAGAGACTTTCGATTTTAGAGAAGCGTGAGGCTTGTAATAGCAAATCTCGCGGTTGCATTGAACGTAATTTTGAGATTCGAAGTAATTCTTTAAATGCGGAAATAGAATCGGCAATAGAATTATTTATTACAGACATTTGATTAAACACTGTCCAGTACAGAATGAATTTGTTGTTGTTGAATTGAACGCAAGCATAAATTGTACTGATTGTACTGCAACATGCAGAGCGGTAACCTCTGCGACTAGTGTTATTTCTTGACCTACATACGCAGGCTTTCGAAAATCTAATGACTGGCGAAGAATTACGATTTCAGGTGTGGGCAAAGCCACGCCAATTAATTTTGAGACCATCGCACCAAGTAGATTACCATAGACTATCGGACCTTCAAAACCCCGAGCAATAGCAAAATTTTTATCATGATGAACTGGATTTTCATCTCCGGACAGTTGACGGTATTGATTCATTAGCTCTGGGGTCGCTGTTAACGACACTGTGTATTTGCTACCAATCGTAAATAAATCGATATTATTAGACATGGGTTTTCTCTGTGGAGTAAAAATAAATATTGTGAATTGGCAATCTTGCAGCTAAACGCCATTTTAACTTATTATACATACGAATTGCTCGTGGGTTGTTTTTAACCCCTTGAGCCATATATGATTTTATACCTAAGTCTCTGAAATGGTCTCGAACTCCATCAATCATGCGAAGAGCCACTAATGGGCTTAGAGCAATGTTTGAGGTGTCTGTAACAAATGTCAGCCATTCTGACTTAACTCCGAAATAGCGAAATACGATTGGAACTATTAATTTGGATTCTATGATACTTAAGAGATATGCAGGATTGCGGAGTAAAATTTTTAATGTTTGAAATAATTTTTTTTTGTAAACCGCAACAACATGGCGCCTTGTATCCTCATAGTTGGTTGTTGCGGTTACAAATCCAACCAATTTAGTATTATTATAGTAAACATAACCGAAAGTATACTGACTGTTGAACAGAGCCCTGTAGATCTCTATCATATGTTCTAAGCCAAATTGACCGTTAAAAGACCAAGATAAAAGTTTGAAGTGAAGGCGAGCAATATCTTCAATGTGAGACGCTTGCACAGGTACGATCTGTATTTCATTAATCAACTGGGATACTCTTGGTGTGGAAAAGTTAGTGTTGTTTTCCATGAGAACTTTCACAGTATTTTTATGCGCCATGATTTATCTTTTTTCGTGGGCATTAGAAAAATTAATTTTATTATAGTGTTTGTACATTTCGATTTGCTCATTCAGTGTAACCAGATAATTCTCAGTATTTTCATGCGTGTTTAAAAACTGCGAAACCTGATTATACAGTCCTGGCTTCAGATCAGCTGGTTCAGTATTACTAAGAGTTATTTCTTCTATCTTAATAGACCCGACGGGTTGACGAAACAGTTTTTCTACCGGTCTTAAAATATAACGGGATTCTTTGGTCAGAACCTCGACACCCCAGCGTCCGGCAGAAGTCCAGTTGGCATGATAGCAGAATAAAACATCATTCTTGGTAATACCTGAGCCGACAAATTGCGAGGGGCCTTTATTCCACGTAAATTTATTTTCACCTGTTGTATAAGTTGAATATTCTTTGGGTGCGCCCATAAGAAAAAATGCAAGATCAATGATATGAGTTGAATTCGACAGAAACGTTGTTTGTTTTGCAGGTGAATCGGGGAGTTTATCAATAACATGTGACCACTCGGTGAACTCGAAAAAACCGGTCTGGGCACCGCCTTCGGCTTTGACCTTTTTAATGAGTTCTAATGTTGAGGGCAGAAAGCGTCGATTGTACGCAATATAAACCTGAGAGTTGGCTTTTTCGGCTAGAGTTTTAATTTTTATCAGATCTTCGGCGTTCAAGGCTCCGGGTTTTTCCACCAGTATTTTTTTTGCACCGGACTCAATCAGTTGCATTGTGATTTCGGCTAGAGACTCCACACTGGCAGATACGATTGCTGTATCAGAAATCAGTTCTTTGTTTTTTAAAACCCCGCCTACAAAACTTTTTATATCGGTATCTTTGGTGAATTTTTCACATGAGGATTCACTTCTTCCGATCGCCGTGATTTCAGAATTCAGACTTTTTAGAACTTTAGTATATTCAAGAGCGATGGCGCCAAGTCCAACAAGAGTTACTTTATTTAAGTTATTGGACATGACAAATCTCCCTTCGTATCAGTTTTCAGGTGAATTTTAAAAAACTCAGTAAAGCTTTCGATCATAGGTAAATGGATATTCATGGATTCCTGGTAGGTTGGTAAATCTGTGCGGCCGGTTTGCGTTAGCTCATTCAGGATCAGACCGGTCAGTTGACTCTGGTAGGGCATTTCAAGATCCCATTTTTCGAATTTCCAGTTTGAAGAGGCATAGGAGCTGTAGCAGCACTTCAAATCTTCTTTAATAATATGACGTTGTTGTCCGGTCTCAATTGTCAGTTGTACGGGCTTTGTCGAATTAAAGTCACAGAACAGAGTTACTTTGCTTTGATCAGCAAACATAACGTTCAGCTCTCCGGTTAACTCATAGAAGCCCGCTCTTTTTGAAGCGCGGATTTCAGTTTCTAAAAAATCTGTTGAAAAAGCAGTGGGTGTTAAGCCGGTCAGATGCGTAAATAAATCAACATAATGAATGGAATTGCAAGCCAGACCCCAGTCACCGCCGGTCACTGTCATCTTGTATGAAGTGGGTTTGCTTTCATGTTGAGCGATTTGTTTTTTTAAAGTCTTGTAACCGGGCCACTCTCGCATAGGACAGTTAACCCAAGCTTTCACCTGATGTTTTTTTAAAAGCTGGTCAATCTCGAGGTAATCCGTTTTTTTCTGAAACAGAACTTTTTCAAAAATAATTTTTTTTATAGCTAGTGTGCTTAATAAATTTACTGTGACCCCTTTACGAATACGTGCATCAGTGGCAATAATGGCAAAATCATAGGCTGTGTTTTTGTCCAAGTCCGTTAGGCTTGTGTAAAAATTTAGATCAATGGGGGAGCTGTCATTTTTGACATCCTCATAACGTTGTTTAGCTGTAGCTAATGATTCTTTTGATGGATCAACAATATCAATTTTTGCGCCATTATTAAGCAAGGCCAAACCCTGCAAATGGCGGCTTCCGATCTGGCCTGCACCGATTAAAAGAATTTTCAAATGCCACCCCTTTGCTGAATCTATATTAAGCACTCAATAGTTGCTTTTTAATGTCTGTATGTTAAGTTTCATTTCATGACAAATCAAGACACGCAAGTATTAAGTTTGAAACTTTTGCGCAATCTGGCAAAAAGATGGTGGATTATATTAATTTTTTCAATTGTCGGTGGAGCACTTTCGCTGAATTGGCGTAAAGAATTGCCACAAAAAGAAAAAATTCAGGCCACTTTATTTAGCTCAGTGAACTCCGAAGTATTTATCTTTTTGACTGAGTCCGGTTCACATTTGAAGATTGGTATCACTTATTCGGGATCAAGCATAATGAAAGTTTCCGCAGAATCGGAAAATGACGTTGAAGCTAAATTCCGTCAATGGGTGGATGATTCAAACAAGAGTCTAGAAGATATCTACGGCCAGAGTAAGGAACTCTATAAGGATCAATTAGAAAATCTGAAAACCCGCCGCAATATTTTTTGTCGTAATCTTGAAAAAAAATCATTAGAAGACAACGCGAAATGTATCCAAATTGAAGCTGAACTGATTAATGTTAAACAACAAATGGTTAAAGAAACTGTAGCCATGAAAATTATTGCAATCAAACCATTTGCTATACAGCCTACAAGCCTACCTTTACGCGACATAATATTTGGTCTTTTTATCGGAGCTTTTATCGGTTTAGTGTTGGTAAGTGCATTTATTCAGATTCAAATGGTTAATAGTAAAAAGTGATTGGAATTTTAGCTTCTCTCGTTTTTAGTATCTTATTTTTATATGTAAGCTACATAAAAAGAGATAACTACTATGAACTTGTTAAGCACCATCTGGCGATCATGCCCCAGGCGCCTGTTGTTATGTTTTTGCATCACAACTTAGATAAAAAATCTTTTACGGAGCCTAGATGGTTTCTGATGCTGCCGGTTTTTATATCTCTAGCAATATTATCTGCAGCCACGATAAGATTTTTTATACAGCAGAAAGATAAAATTAATGTCGCTTTAAGCCCATTGATGATCGCCTATTTCGCCTATTCAATATTATGTATCATCAGTGCTGTTTTCAGTGATAACCCACAGTGGGGTCTTTATGCGATATTGTGGACGATTCCGTTCGGGTTTATATTTTTTATTGCCGGCAGAAAAGCTGAAGATGAATCAACATCAATTCCTCTGACGTTGTCGGTTATCTTCAGTTGTCTGCTTAGCTTTTCAATCGTGATGTTTGCATTAGTAACCGGCATGGCCTATTCACTATTTTATACCAGATCTTACGGCAGTATTTTATCGATTACTGGTTTATTACAGATGCTGATTTTATATGTGCCCTTAGCTAGCTTTGAAGTTAGAAAAAATAAAATTATTAACTGGATATTTTGGCTGCTTCCGCCATTTATGTTTGCCCTGAGTCTGTCTCGATCAGCCGTTGTTCCTGCAGCAGTCTATTTGCTAACGGTGATTGTGCATTTTAAATTAGATTTAAAATCAATGTTCTTAAGACCGTGGTTTTATGTTGTCAGTGTTATATTAGGAATATCCGGTATGCTGGTGGTTTCATTTACACATGTTGGCTATATATGGACGACCAGATTTACCCAAATGGATTACGCTATTCAGAGGCGTATTGAAGCTTTTGGCGTCTATTGGGCTTCCGCCACAAGTGGTAACCCATTTTATGGAGTTGGCTATGGGCTAACTAAATTTCATCACTCAGAGGGCTTTACTGACTTACATAATATGCTGTTAACCGAGCTGTATGAAAATGGTCTCGGCGCTGCCATCATGTTTGGCTTAGTTTTGATTGTAGCCATATATTACATTTTGAATAGTTTCTTTCGCAGGAAAAGTTTAATTGTCGCGTTTGCAGTTCTTTTAACTTTAATACTGGCGCACGCTCAGGGGATTAATTTAGCAATTCGAAATCCCGGTGCGTATAATACTCCCTATCTGATGTGTATTTTATTTTTTATGTTCGGACTTCTTGAAAAGCAGGCTTTTGGGAAAAAATGAAACATACAATTTCGAAGTTGATTTCTAAAGAAAGACTTAAGTTATTTATAACCGGTAAAACAATGTCTTTTGGAGTGGGTTATGTCGCTTTTTTGGGGGGACGCTTATTGCGAGATTTGCTGCTAGCCCGTATTCTAGGTGCTGGGTCGTTCGGAGCCTGGGCGGCACTAAACATTTTGCGCCAGTATGGAAATTATTCTGATGCGGGACTGATGAACGGACTGGCTCGTGAGTTACCAAAAATTAAAGACGATAAAGCTCAAGCCTCGGAGCTGTCAGGTCTCGCGGTATTTGGTACGATCATAGGAACGGCATTCGTGTTACTCTGGGTCCTATTGATTAAACCGGAGGGCTTCAAAACTGACGATATCAGTTGGATAGCCTTATCGTTGATGATTTTATTTATATGTTTTGAAAAATCATACAAGTACTTTAATGCACTATTATTGGGTTTCGATCAGGTTAAAGCCGCAGGACTGTGGCTTGCTTGTTTAAGCATACTTGATCTCATATTAGCAATTACCGGAGCTTATTTCTGGGGTGTGGAAGGATTATTATCAGGCACGGTTCTGGCTATTTTTATAACAGCTGTGGCAATGAATTATAATAAGCCAGTAAGTATTAAATTTAAATATTCTTTTGTTACTTTAAAAAATCTGCTTTTAAGCTCAATACTTCTCATGTGCTTTGGGTTGTTGAATATTGCTTTACACAATTTCGACCGTACGGTTTTTCTTTTTCTTAATGGCCCAGATGAAATATTGGGGTCTTATCATGCGGCGTCTTTATTCGCATTAGCTGTGAGCATAATTCCTTTTATACTCTGCACTGTTGTTAATCCCTATATCTACTCGCTTAAGTCTGATTCTGACTCAGAGTTTATCAAGATAGTAAACAGTACGGGTTTGATATCATGCATTGTCGCAAGTGCCGGAGCATTATTAGCATTTTCCATCAGTCCATACAT
>ERZ1292633.564-Hain-H41-02um-R1-564-length-42794-cov-6_pt2 | contig 28364 bp, 29 predicted proteins | sample MGYA00564406_ERZ1292633 | MGnify/ENA primary metagenome ERZ1292633 (study PRJEB36523, sample SAMEA6512639) | groundwater metagenome | collected 2019-01-08 | study: AquaDiva: Metagenomics assemblies of 32 groundwater samples | reverse complement strand
CGGTGACGCCAGCCACGTCGAGGATAGTATCACCCATGCCGCCGCCAACGATTTGTAATTTGTCGTTGGTCTTGGCAAATTCCACCACGATCTTGGCGGCAGTGACGGCATCGTCACTGGTCGCAAGTCCGCATGGTCCGGTCAGCATGTCGCCGATACCGATATAGGCTGTGCCCTCGATCGCGATCTTGGCAAGGCTGTTTTTTGTAACCTTGAAGTGCGCGCCAGCGTCACGCATTTTGTTCCGAAGCGCCGTCGATTGTGCGACGGTCATCCCGAGGTTGCGGGTGACAACCACCGCCCCGGCTTCGGTCAAGGTAGCGCGCAGCTGTGCAACCACTTCGGGTTTTTTCTTGCGGTCCATGCCATTACTCCACTTACCCGGATGCAAAAACAAACGGGCGGCTCAAACGCCCGCGTGCTGTTGCACGGGCGGGCTACTCAAAGGTGCGGCACATGCCAGCGATTGCCAGCACACGCCGCCAACTATAGTCCGTGGGGATGGTGAACTGCGCGAAACCCATGAAACAGGGATCGAACAGTACCCGGCAGTCGGGCAAGGCCCAGCCGGTAAAACACATGTCCCCGTCTAGGGTGGAAATTAAGCGCGGGGGTTACCCCATGCACCACCTGTCTCGGACGGTGACGACAAGGCTGTGCACGAAGCGTAGCCCGTCGGTCGTCGCTGCCCATAGCGGGGTGGGCGGGCGAGTCAAGGAAAAGGCTGAAATGGTTGGTTATGGGCGCGCTATCTGATGCTTAGCGGCAACAGTGAGCGAAAAAAACTCAAACAGGGCTGGTCAAAGCAATAGTGTTGCGGTTTAGTGTCGGCAATCATTGCGATTGATGAAAAAACAGGGGGATATTCGATGGTAAACGCAAACAGTTTGCGGAATGTATTTTTGTGCGGGGCAGCGACAACCGCGCTTGTCTGTGGCCTGAGCAGCACGGCGATGGCGCAAACAGCGCCCGCACCATTGCCGCCAACCGTTGCCGATGATTCAGCGGACAATCGCGACATCCTCGTCACCGGATCACGCATCAAACGCGACCCCAATGACAGCGCGCTGCCTTTGCAGGTTATCACGTCTGAGGAACTGCTGCGCGAAGGCATCACCAGCCCCGAGCAATTCATCTCCTCGCTGTCCACCAACGGCAATGGTGCCGATAACCTCGCCTCGAATGCCGACGTGACCAGCGGTGCGCAGCGCGGAACCAACGGCCTGTCTGCCGCCAATCTACGCGGACAAGGTTCGGCGGCGACGCTGGTGCTGCTCAATGGCCGCCGCGTGGCCGCGCACGGCCTCACCGGCTCTGCGGTTGACGTCAACCAGATACCCTTTGCTGCGATTGAACGGATCGAAGTGCTGAAAGACGGCGCGTCGGCCATTTATGGCACCGACGCGATTGGCGGCGTTATCAACTATATCACCCGCTCCAATTATCAAGGTGTGGGGGTGGAAGGTTTCACTGACATCACCGAAGCGGGCGGGGCAAGCATTTATCGGCTGTCGGGGATTGTCGGCTATGGCGACCTTGACGACCAAGGGTTCAACGTCATGGCTGCGGTTGCCAATCGCTGGAGCGGGGCGTTGCGCGGCGACCAACGCGATTTCGTCAATGGCTTTCAACCCGATCGCGGCCTGTCGATCGACACGCGCGGGACGCCAATTGCTACCGCCTTTCCAGCCAACACCAATAGCATCTTTTTCCCCACAGGCACGCTGCTTGGCGGCACATCGGGTGCAACATTGTTGCCAGGCTTGATCTTTCCCGGTACGACTACGCGGGCGAGCGGCGGCATCAACATCCTCGACCTGCCGGGCGGCGCGGGGTGCGACTCGGTTGATGGCGGGCTCCCCTATGACGAAGTGTTGTGGGCGAATTCCACCGCAGCATTTGCTTGTTCTTGGGACACTGGCCGATCTGCGGTTTTGCAACAGCCGCTGAATACACTGACCTATTATGGACGGGCAACGGTTCGTTTGGGCGAACATCAAATCTATGCCGAAGTCACGGGGTCGAACGCCGATTCGGCCAAGCGTTTTTCGAACAATCAATATACTGGCAATACGACGACCTTGCCGATCGCTTACCCGCTCAACGCGCTGACCGCACCAACCTATAATGCGGTGTATAATGCGCTGGTTGCGCAATTCCCGGCGATTGCGGCGAACTATGGCAAGCCGATTTCCTATCGCTGGCGCTGTCTTGCGTGCGATAATCGCGAATATGAAACCACGACGACGACCTTCCGCGCTGCATTGGGGGTCGAAGGCCCGCTGTGGGATGGCTGGGATTATCGTGCGGGCGGATCCTATGCGCGCAGCGAATCGGCTTCGACATTGGGCACCGGCTATTCCTTCCGAGGCATCTTTGCTTCGGCTGCCAGTGCGGCGGCTTCGGGTGTGCTGGGCGCTGTATCGGGCGGCATTGATCCGCGCGCACCGACCGCGCCGGGTGCCACCGCGCCTGGTATCGTCGGCTTGCTGAACAGCGGTATCCTCAACCCCTTCTCGCTCGTACAAAGCGACGCCGCGCTGGCTGGCCTGGCCGCCGTATCGGCCGAGGGAACCGTCCTCTATGGTGGTCGTTACGAGGTGAAGCAGCTTGATGGTTCGATATCGGGGTCTCTGTTCGCGCTGCCTGGCGGTGACGTTAAAGTCGCGCTTGGTGTCGATTATCGCCGTGAAACCTATAGCTTCAACGGATCACCCGCTGCCGCGCTTGGGACGCCGGACATTTTCAATGCGGCGTTCGACAATGTGAACGCATTGACCCCCAAAAATCGCCGGGTTTTAGCGGCCTATGGTGAAATCCTGTTCCCGATCTTTGATACACTCGAAGTCACGGCTGCTGCCCGCATTGACGATTATACAGGCTTCGGCTCGACCATCAATCCAAAGGTGTCGGCGCGTTTCCGCCCCATCGACTGGTTGATGTTCCGTGGGTCCTTTAACACCGGATTCCGCGTGCCAAACTTCAACCAGATATTCAACGGTGTAACCCTGTCGCCTAACCCGGGTAATACGCTGGTTGATCCGACGACATGCGCGACGGGTGCGGTTTCCTCTCTTCCTGGGTGCACGGCGATCACGCCTGACACGCTTCGCGGAGGCAATCTCAACCTCGATCCGGAAACGTCGGAACAATATAGTGTGGGCGTGGTGTTCGAACCATCGTCACATTTCAGCGCATCGGTCGATTTCTGGTCGATTGCCGTCGATGACGTCATCGGTTCGCTGACCATCCAGCAATTGCTGGCCAACATCGCCTTTTTCCCTGAAAATGTTACTCGTACCAATGGGATCATCACGCAGCTTGACCTTCGCGCCGACAATATCGGGTCGCGCCGCACGCAGGGGATCGAAGTTGGTCTGCGCGGGCGTTTTGATGCGCTGGGTGGCAGGGTGACAATGAGCATGGACGGCACCTATCTGGTGCGCAAGCGCGAACGGTTCCTGCCGACATCGGCCTATACCAACAACATTGGCGTCTTCACCTTTGCCGGTGATCTTGGTCTGCGCTGGAAACATAGTGCCGCAATCACATGGCGGAACGATGATTTCACCGTTTCGCTGTCGCAATTGTTCCGTAACGGCTATCTTAACCAGCAATTGCCGGGCGTCGCCAACGGGTCGGTCAATCCGCCCAATGACATTACCCGCGTCAGCAATTACATCACCTATAATATGTCGATCGGATACCGGATTACGGACGAATTCTCGTTGACGATGGGCGTGCGCAACCTGTTTGACACCGACCCGCCATTTGCCGTCACTTATGACAGCAACACGGGTGCGGGGGGCAGCTGGGAGCCGCGCGTGGCCGACCCGCGTGGTCGCTCGTTCACCATGACGGTATCGACACACTTCTAATCGGGAAATAACGAACAATGGAGGCCGAGGGGAAGCTCTCGGCCTTTTTGTGCGGGTCAGTTTTTTGATTGGCGGCGTGCGCCTATTTTACAAATGTCGAGCCTGACAATATCTGGCGTGCCACCCACCAACTCACCGGGATTGCCAGCACAAAGCCCGCCGCTGCGGCGATGAGGATTGGCCATAATGTGTCATGCCCCAACGACAATACGGCGATGACGCCGCTGCCCATCAGGGTTGTGGAAATGACGGAAAATAAGATTGTCGCCAAACGAAACATAGCCGCACTCCTTGCCTATCATCGTCTTGTTAACGTCATTGGGCACTTTATGGCGGTCCGCATTGATACCGGTCAACGATTATCGCTCCGCCCGCCGCAACGCCGATAACAGGGTCTGTGTTCGCCCCGCCCCTGCAAAGCGGGGGTGCGCGCGCGCCAGCGTTTCCCACACGGGGCGCGGCATATCGCACAATATGACGGCGGTGCCGCTATCGGCGGCCCCGGCAACGAATGTGGCAAGAGTCTCGATCCCCGAAGCGTCGATGAACGGCACACGGTCGAGCCGCAGGATGATGGTGCGCGGTTTGCGGCCTATCCGCGTCAGCGCGTCGAGCATCTCAGCTGCCACCCCAAAAAACAGCGGCCCAGCGAGACGGAACACTTCGACGCCATCGGGCAGTGCGGCGCGTTGCTGCGGATCCTCGACGCTTTCATCGTCGCTGAGCAGCCCGCTCGCCTCGCTCATCCGCGCCATGAACAACAGCGACGCCAGCGTGACGCCAACCCCGATCGCTACCGTCAGGTCGACCAGCACCGTCAGGCCGAACGTCAACAGCAACAGCGCGCGGTCGCCCATTTCCATCCGCATCAGGTGGCGGAACCGCTCGGCCTCGCTCATCCCCCACGCCACCACCAGCAGGATGGCGGCGAGCGCGGCCATCGGCACATAGGCGACGAGCGGCCCCGCTGTCATCAGGATGACAAGTAGGAATAATGCATGGAATATCCCCGCCATCGGGGTTTTTGCACCGGCACGGATATTGCTCGCGGTGCGGGCAATCGCGCCTGTTGCGGGCAGCCCGCCAAACAAAGCGGCGGCGATATTGGCCACGCCTTGGCCGACCAATTCTTGCCCAGAGCGGTGCTTATATCCCGTCATGCCGTCGGCAACGACAGCAGAGAGTAAAGCTTCGACCCCTGCGAGAAAGGCAATGGTAAAGGATGACGGCATCACTTCGCGCACCATGCTCAGGCTGAACGCCGGGATGTGCGGCATTGGCAAACGCGACGGCATATGTGGAAAGCGAGCGCCGACTGTCTCGACAGGCACATGGCCCAACGCCACCACCAGCGAGGCAGCGGCGATGGCAATCAGAAAGCCTGGTAGGCGCGGCGCAGCGCGGCGCAGCATCAGGATAAGCGCCAGCGAGCCGACGCCCACCGCAATCGCTGCCCAATTGGTTGTCCCTATCGCTGCGGCGTAGGCCGCCCATTTCGACAGAAACTCTGCTGGAATGGCGTGGCCGTGCAGCCCCAGCAAATCACCGATCTGGCTCGATGCGATGATTACCGCAATTCCTGCGGTGAACCCCGTCACGACGGGCATCGGGACGAACTTCATCAGGCGGCCCAGCCCCGCATAGCCAGCGATGACAAGGATGACCCCCGCCATGCCCGTTGCCAGCACAAGGCCGGCGTAGCCATGCTGTGCGATAACCCCCGCGATGACAACGACGAAGGCGCCCGTCGGCCCGCCGACTTGGACGCGCGATCCGCCCGCCGCGCTGATCAAAAACCCGGCGACAATCGCGGTAATCAGCCCCTTGTCGGGGGACGCGCCGCTGGCGATCCCCAGCGCCATCGCGAGGGGGAGCGCGATGATGGCGACGGTCAGCCCCGCCAGCGCATCGGCGCGCAGGTTGGACAGCAACTCTCCGCGCCTCCATAGCGTCCATAATTTTGGCGTGAAGTTGGCGTGGGTCGGAGCGATGGGTGGCATAGCGTCTTTTAGGCGCAACGGCGGCGTTGGTGCAACATAGCAAAAGGGCCGGAGGATTGCTCCCCCGACCCTTCTTCAACTCATGTGCTCCTGCCTTCGCAAGAGCACAGCAGCTTTAGGCGCCTTGAACCGCAGTCATATCAACGCGGACACCAGGGCCCATCGTGCTCGACAGCGAGATTTTGCGCAGATATTTGCCTTTGGCACCGACTGGTTTTGCCTTGACGATGGCATCGACAAAAGCGTCAAAGTTTTTGCGAAGGTCGGCGTCAGTGAAGCTCGTCTTGCCAAGGCCAGCATGGATGATGCCCGCTTTTTCAACGCGAAACTCGATCTGCCCACCCTTAGCAGCCTTGACCGCTTCGGCAACATTGGGGGTGACGGTACCCAGCTTGGGGTTTGGCATCAGGCCCTTTGGACCCAGCACTTTACCCAGACGGCCGACAATGCCCATCATGTCTGGCGTCGCAATGACCCGGCCATAATTCATGTTGCCCGCTTGCATATCTTCGAGCAGGTCTTCGGCACCAACCTTGTCAGCGCCGGCTTTCAGCGCTTCTTCGGCCTTGTCGCCGCGTGCGAACACCGCGACCTTGACGTCTTTTCCCGTGCCCGCAGGCAAGGTGACAACACCGCGCACCATCTGGTCGGCATGACGTGGGTCAACCCCCAGATTCATCGCGATTTCGAGTGTTTCAGCGAATTTTTTGGACGACGCGCCTTTGAGCGCTGCGATGGCTTCATCGACGCCATACAGCTTGTCGCGGTCAAATGCGGTGGCTTGGGCTTTTGCCTTCTTGGTCATTTTGGTCATGGGGTCAGCCCTCCGTCACTTCGAGGCCCATCGAACGGGCGCTACCTTCGATGATCTTGGTCGCCTGCTCGATCGAGTTGGCGTTCAGATCTGCCATCTTCATTTCTGCAATCTCAGCCAGCTTTGACCGAGCGATTTTGCCCGCGCTGATTTTGCCCGGCTCTTTGGAGCCAGCCTTGAGGTTCGCAGCCTTTTTGATGAGGAAGGAGGCCGGAGGGGTTTTGGTTTCGAACGAAAAACTGCGGTCGGCAAACACGGTGATGACGGTGGGGATGGGCATGCCCTTTTCCATACCATCAGTCTTTGCGTTAAACGCCTTGCAGAATTCCATGATGTTGACGCCGCGCTGACCCAATGCTGGGCCGATAGGCGGTGACGGATTGGCTGCTCCTGCAGGAACCTGCAGTTTGATATAGCCGGTAATTTTTTTAGCCATATTTTGTCTCACTCTGTTTTGGGGCGCCGGAAAGGCTTCCCCGATCAAGTTTAGCGGTCAAACGGGGATGGCCCCTCCCGCACTATCGTCCTCTGCCACAGGGGAAGAGGGGATATCTTTGTTTGCCCTTTCCCACTCGTAAACGAGCGCGGACTTAATTCTTCACCCGTTCGACCTGGTCAAACTCCAGCTCAACCGGGGTCGCGCGACCAAAGATAGACACCGAAACTTTGACGCGGCTGCGATGGAAATCCAGTTCCTCAACAATCCCGTTAAAGCTGGCGAACGGCCCTTCGAGCACGCGGACATTGTCGCCGATTTCATAGTCGATGCGGATTTCCTGTTTGGGCCGCGCCGCCGCTTCGTCTTTGATATTGAGCATCCGCAAGGCTTCGGATTCGCGGATTGCCTGTGGCTTGCCCGCGACACCCAGAAAGCCGGTGACTTTGGGTGTGTTGCGAATCAAGTGATAGACATCATCGGTCATCGTCAGTTTGGCGATGACATAGCCCGCCATCGACGTGCGTTCATGGCTCACTTTTTTGCCGCGCTTGACCTCGGTCACGGTTTCGGTGGGCACCTCGATCCGCTCAACCAAGGCCGACAGACTCAGCCGCTCGGCCTCGGCCATGATCGCTTCTTTGACCTTATTCTCGAAACCGGAATAGGCATGGATAATATACCAACGCGACATCGAAAAATCCTATTTACCGCCTGCAACAATCACGCAGCGAGCGAAAGCAACCAACCGACCAACGCCCCGAACAGGGTGTCGATCCCGAGAAAGAAAAGGGCAAGCAGCGTCGTCATGATCAGCACCATGATCGCGGTCACCATCGTTTCGCGCGTTGTCGGCCAGACGATCTTACGACCTTCTGAACGCACTTCACGAATGAACTTGCCCGGACTGAACTTCGCCATTCTCACTTCCTCATGCTGCATAGCCAATTTCACGGCCGTTCAGCATATGGGCCCGAATTGGCCCAATGAAACCCCTCGGAAAACACTTATCAGCCCCGCCGTGAAAATGGCAATAATCCGCCCGCCCCATCCCCAACACTTTTGGGCAACATGGGTGCGGTGGATGACTGTGCTTTTCTCTAGCGCGAGCGCTAACAGTTTAGACAAGCTATTCCTATGCGCCGCCCTCTAACGCGGGCGGTGCGCCTTGGCAAGGCTGGCAGGGGCAGTAGGACTCGAACCTACGACCCTCGGTTTTGGAGACCGATGCTCTACCAACTGAGCTATACCCCTATGGGCAGCCTTGATTCAGCGCGGGGCGGGGCATAGCCGCGCGCGTTGCTGGGGGCAAGGGGCAGTTCGTTCAGGCATCTGTTTCCGCCGCGTAGCGCGCGCGATAGCCGTCTCGGATGGCTACACGGTCAAGTTTCCCCGTGCCAAGAATCGGCAGAGCTTCACCGATCACCCAAATCACCGCTGGAACCTTAAAGGCAGCGAGATTGGTGCACAGGAATGCGCGCAGCGCATCCTCGCCAACATCCTCATCCGGTTTGAACAGCACTACCGCGCCGACAATCTCGCCAAATCGCTCATCCGGCAAGCCGATCACCGAACATTCGGCAACCGCCTCATGCGCATAAATTGCCGCCTCGACTTCGGGGCAGCTGATATTTTCACCGCCACGGATGATGATGTCTTTTTTGCGGTCAACGATGAACAAATAGCCGTCGGTGTCGAGATAGCCCAAATCGCCGGTGCGGAACCGCCCGTCGGCGGTAAAGGCATCTGCGGTGGCCCCAGGGTTGTTCCAATAGGCGGTGAAATTGGCAATCGAGCGAATCGACACTTCGCCAATTGCGCCCTGCGGCATGACATTGCCTGCATCGTCGATGATGGCGAGGTCAACCAGCGGCAGCGACGCTGGGCCGGTGCTGTCAGGTTTGGCGATATAATTGTCGTTGAGGTTGCCGCAACCAATGGCATTTGTTTCGGTCAACCCATAGCCAAGCACCGGCAAGCCGCCACCCATACCGTCGGCCAAGCGGTGCACATGGTCGCGCGGGCGCGGTGCCCCGCCAGCGGCAAAGGTTTTACAGCTGGAGAGGTCATATTTGGCGCGGTTCGGGTGGATCAGCATCTCATAGCTCATGAGCGGCACGCCAACGAAATAGGTCACGCCTTCTTTTTCGATCAGTCGCATCGCTTCTTCGGCGTCCCATTTGGGGATCATCACCAATTTACGACCAATGGCAAAACTTTGCAGGAACACGGGAACTTCGCCCGTTACATGGAATAATGGCACGTTGAGCAGGGTCGATGCCTGCCCTTGTGGCGCGTTGCCCATTACCGTCAAAACATGGACGATCGACGCTGTCTGCGCGATATAGTTGAATGTCCCCTGCAACACCGCGCGGTGCGTGGAATAGGCCCCCTTGGCGGTGCCCGTCGATCCCGAAGTGAACAGGATTGTGGCAATGTCGTCGGCGGTCAGCGTGGGCAGATCGGTTTGCCCGTCGCTGCGCGCGGTAATCGGGGCCATCGCGCCTTCGATCGGCAAAGCGACGTTGAGCGCCACGACGGTTGCTTCATGGTCCAGCCCGGGTTCGGCGAGACGGCGCGCGCGCTGTTCGTCGGCGAGCACAAGATTGCAGCCGACGTCCTTTATGCCCGCGACCAGTTCGCCGCTTTGCCACCAGCCGTTGAGCAGGACAGCGACGCCGCCCGCCATCAACACCGCCATATAGCTGATAATCCACGCTGGCGCGTTGCGCATGGCAATGCCGACGCGCATCCCCTTTTTGACGCCCCAGCCCGACACCAGCGCCTGCGCGACTTTGGTTGCCGCCGCATAGGTTTCGGCAAAGCTAAGCCGTTCATCGCCATCAACGATGAAGGTCGCATCGCCATGCACGGCGCAGAAATAGGCAAAATATTGCGGAATATTTTCCGGTGCATTGGCGACATAGGGCATCATTTGCCCCCGGCTTTCGATCATCCCTAACTGAAACATCTTGCCGTCGCCGATGACGGCGTCGAGCCCTTCGTGTATCAGCATGTCCAGTGCACTTGGCATGTTCTTATCTCTCCGCCTGGTCTTGTTGTTTTGCGCGACTATGGGGGGGAAAATCATCGGGGGAAAGACCTTGCTGCACTCTTTGTTTGCTACCGCTTCAGGTCACCTCAATTTTGACGATCTGGGTCTGGTGCGCGAATTCTATATCGGCCCAGTTCCGATCCGTTTTTATGCGCTGGCCTATATCATCGGCATCTTTGGCGCCTATTGGGGTGTGCGACGGATGCTGCGCCAGCCCGGCGCGCCGATGGCCGAGCGTCACACCGACGATTTGCTGTTCTACGCGATGCTCGGCGTCATTTTGGGCGGGCGGATTGGCTATGTGCTCTTCTATGGCCTGTCGCATTATGTCGCGGCCCCGCTCGACATCTTCAAATTGTGGGATGGCGGGATGAGCTTTCACGGCGGCGTAGCAGGGGTCACGCTCGCCATCTGGTGGGTGACGCGCCGTAACGCGCTCTCCTTTCTGCGGGTCTGCGATTATATCGCCTGCGCGGTGCCGTGGGGAATGATGCTGGGGCGGCTTGCCAATTTCATCAACGGCGAATTGTGGGGCCGCGTGACCGATGTGCCATGGGCGATCATTTTTCCAGCATCCGGGACAATGGATCCGCGTCACCCCAGCCAGCTTTACGAAGCGGGGCTGGAGGGCGCGGTGCTGTTAGCGGTGATGACCTATGCCTTTTGGCGGACTGACAAGCGCTACCATCCCGGTTGGCTGGTCGGGCTGTTCACCATCGGCATCGGATTGGGCCGTTTCATCGTCGAATTTTTCCGTCAGCCCGATGAGCAATTGAGCGAATTTGCTTCCCAAAGCGGCCTGTCGATGGGGCAATGGCTGACGATCCCGATGGTCCTGCTCGGCGCATGGCTGATGTGGACGGCGAAGAGACGCAGGCAGCGCGTCGAGCCATTTGCCGGGACCGATAGTGTCGCCTGAGAGCCTGTCCTCAAATAAAGGGGCGTTATCGGATCGACTGGCGCGGTTGATTGCACGTGGCGGGGCTATCCCGCTCAGCCTGTTCATGGGCCTCGCCAATGCGCATTATTATGCGACGCGCGACCCGCTCGGGGCTGACGGCGATTTCATCACCGCACCAGAAATCAGCCAGATGTTCGGCGAACTGATCGGGCTGTGGTGCGCGGATATGTGGCTGCGCAGCGGGCGCATAGGGCCTGCTACGCTGGTCGAACTGGGGCCGGGGCGCGGCACATTGATGGCCGATGTTGTTCGGTCCATCGGGCAGTTCGGCATCATAGTCGATGTGCACATGGTCGAAACCAGCCCGGTTTTGCGCGACTTACAGGCCGCAGCGGTGCCCTATGCGCAGTTCCACAACGATGGTTCGGCCTTACCCGATGATCGGCCGTTGATCATATTGGCCAACGAGTTTTTCGACGCCTTGCCTATCCGCCAGTTGGTGCAAACCCCAATGGGGTGGCGCGAGCATATGGTGGCGCAGGATGATGGCGGGTTCCTATTTGCGACTGGCGACACACCGATGGACGCAGCGGTGCCGCAACATTTACACGGTGCTCCAGTAGGTGCGATTATCGAGACATCGCCCGCCTGTATCGCCATTGCCCATGACCTCGCCCAAGTCTTGGCGCGGCAGGGCGGGGCGATGCTGGTGATCGACTATGGCTACGGCATGGTGGCGGCCGGCGATACGCTACAGGCTGTGTCGCACCATGAATATGCCAGCCTCCTCGATGAACCGGGGGAGCGCGATTTGACCGCGCACGTCGATTTTGGCGCGCTGGCCATAGTGGGGCGCGAGGCAGGGCTGGCGGTGCACGGGCCAACTCCGCAGGGCACGTTCCTGCGCAGCCTGGGCCTTGATGCGCGGTGCGAGAGCCTGATGGCGGGACACCCAGACCGCGCCGAGGCTATCGCGGGCGAGCGAGACCGCTTGGCGGGTGACGCGCAGATGGGGCAATTGTTCAAGGTATTGGCGATGACCGCCCCGAATTGGCCCTGTCCTGAGGGATTTAGGCCCGAAGGGTTTGACGCATGATAGGCCTTGGCATTTGGACCGTTGAGGAACCCCGCATCGCCGATGCGGCGGCGCTGTCAGCCATGGCGCAGCAAAGTTTTTGCGAGACTTTTGCCCATATGAACTACCCGCCCGATGACCTGTCGCAATTTCTTAGCGAGGCGATGGGGGCGGCGCGCTATGCGGCGCAAATTGCCGACCCCGGTTTTGTGCTGCGCGTCGCAAAGGATGGCGATGGGCGCATCATTGGCTTCATCAAGCTGGGACCGAATGAATTGCCGCTGCCGCTTGGTGAAGATGAAAGCGATAAGATATTGGAATTGCATCAGTTGTATTTGCTGGGCGAAGCCAAGGGCACAGGCGTTGCCGATGCACTGATGGCGTGGCTGCTGGGTGAGGCGCTCGCGCGCGGTGCGCTGGCACTGACCCTGTCGGTGTTCATCGAAAACCACCGGGCAAGGGCCTTTTATGCGCGGCATGGCTTTACCGAAATCGGCAAAAACCCGTTCCGCATCGGCAGCGTCGTCGATGATGACCGGGTGTGGAAGCTGGTGCTATGAACGATGCGGTCACACTCTGGCGTGCCGACACGCTCGGCGCGGTGCCGCACGGATTTGCAGGACGGCGCGGCGGGGTGTCATCGGGCGCGATAGCCAGCCTCAATTGCGGAATGGGCGCGGGCGATGACCCTGCGGCAGTGGCGGTGAACAGGCGGCGCGCAGCCGATGCGGTGCTCCCCAATGCCGCGCTAACCAGCGTATATCAGGTCCATGGGCGTGCGTGCGTCACCGTGCGCGAACCATGGGCCGATGACGCACGGCCACAAGCCGATGCGCTTGTCACAGACCGGCCGGAGATAGTTCTGGGCATCGTCACCGCCGATTGTGTTCCCGTGCTGCTTGCCGACAAAGTTTCGGGCGTGGTCGGCGCGGCGCATGCGGGGTGGAAGGGCGCGCTAGCGGGCGTCACCGATGCTGCGCTGTCGGCAATGGAGGCGCTGGGCGCACAGCGCGGGCGTATCGTCGCGGCGATTGGCCCGTGCATCGCGCGTGCATCCTATGAAGTGGACCGAACATTGTTCGACGCCTTCACCAATGCTGATCCCACCAATGAGCGATTCTTTTTGGATGGACAACCCGACCATTGGCAGTTTGATTTGGAAGCCTATGTCGCGGCGCGGCTTGCGGCGGCTGGGGTTCCGATTGTTGAAGCGATGGGGCTAGATACCTATGCCCGGATAGATGATTTTTACAGTTATCGCCGCGCGACGCATCGCGGTGAACCGACCTATGGCCGCCAACTTTCTATGATAGGATTGCCGCAATGACCGCAAAAACCATCGGCCTATTTGGCGGCCTCATCGCCTTTGCCACGATGGTGTGGTTGCCCGCGCCTGCTGGGATGAGCGAGCCTGCATGGCATGTCGCGGCGTTGACCGTGCTGATGGCGGCGTGGTGGATGAGCGAGGCGGTGCCGCTGACCGTAACTGCTTTGCTCCCGTTCCTTGCTATCCCGTTGTTTGGGATCATGCCCGCTGGCGCGATTGCCAAGGAATATTATTCGCCGATCCTGTTCCTGATATTGGGCGGGGCGTTCATCGCGCTTGCCATCGAACGGGTGGGGTTGCATCGGCGGCTCGCGCTGGCGCTGTTGGCGCGGGCGGGGGATAGCGCATGGGGGTTGCTTGCGGCGTTCATGACGGCGACGGCGCTGCTATCGATGTTCATTTCGAACACCTCGACCGCGCTGATCATGGCCCCTATTGCCATCGCGGTGCTGGCCGCCGCGCGGGTGCCGGAGGGCGAAACTGGCGGCATGGCGGGGGCGTTGATGATGGGCATCGCCTTTGCCGCGTCGCTGGGCGGGCTTGGCACCATCGTCGGTTCGCCGACCAATGCGATTGCTGTCGGCCTTATCGAACGCACGTTGCATGTCGAAATAGGCTTTATGCAGTGGGCGATGTTTGGGGTGCCGCTGGTTATTCTTGGCACCGCTTTGGCCTTTTTCATCCTTGTCCATGTGCAGCGGCTGGGGCGCTATGGCTTTGACGTTGCCGCTGCGCGCAGCGCGATAGGCAATGCCGCTATCTGGACCAGCGCCGAAGTGCGCGTGCTGATGGTGTTCGCACTGGTGTTTGCGGCGTGGGTGGCGCAACCGTGGATCGAGGGGTGGCTCCCCGCAGGCGCACTGACCGACGGGACGATTGCGGTGGCGGGGTCATTATTGCTGTTCGTCACCCCCGATGGTGAAACGCAAGGTGGAAAGCGACGCCCGTTGCTGGTGTGGAAAGAGGCTGACCGCGCGCCATGGGGCGTCATCATGATGTTCGGCGGCGGGTTGGCACTGGCGGCGGGAATCACCGAATCGGGACTGGCGACGTGGCTCGGTCATGCGCTGGAGCCTTTGCGGCATGTCCACCCGCTCGTCATCGCTCTGGCGCTGGTCGCGCTGGTGGTGCTGATAACCGAATTTGCCTCCAACGTGGCGACGGCGAGCGGAGTGATGCCCGTGGTCGCGGCGCTTATCGGCGCGACGGGGGTTGACCCAGTGCTGCTCGCCGTGCCCGCCGCAATTGCCGCCAGCTGGGGCTTCATGTTGCCATCGGGAACGGGGCCGAACGCGATTGCCTGGGCCAGCGGGCATGTGGCGCTGCCGCGTGTGCTGAAAGCGGGATTGATGCTCGACCTGCTTGGTATCCCGATGATCGTTGGTGTGGTGTGGGCGGTGGCGTGGTTGGGGTAGTTGCACTTGAAACCAACGCGCCGCTGGTTTAGGCATATCGCGCACTCAGACATATGGTGGAGATGCGTTCCTGCGGAGGTTAGGGACCCTGGCCCCATATATCTTTTGGCTCCTGCCTTCCTGGGGGTTTTAACGAGCGATGTCTTGGCAGGCGTCCGGCAACGCCCGATGATATAGGAAGACTCTCATGACCAAACCACCGCTGCCCATCGCCACTCCTCGCCGCAAGCCTAAGGCGCATATGCAAAGCATCGGCGGGCATAATCTGCGCCCTTCGACGCTGATGATGGGGCATGGTTATGACCCGATGCTGTCCGAAGGGGCGCTCAAGCCGCCAATCTTTCTCACCTCGACCTTTGCCTTTGAGAATGCAGCCGCCGGAAAGCGGCATTTCGAGGGGATAACGGGCAAGCGCCCTGGCGGTGCCGATGGTTTGGTCTATTCGCGGTTCAACGGTCCCAATCAGGAAATTCTTGAGGATCGACTGGCGATTTGGGACGAGGCAGAGGATGCACTGGTGTTCTCCAGCGGCATGTCGGCGATTGCGACATTGTTCCTCGCGCATGTCAGCCAGAATGATGTCATCGTCCATTCGGGGCCGCTTTATGCCGCAACCGAGACGATGATTGCGCGGATATTTGCACGGTTCGGCATACACTATCTTGATTTCCCGGCCGAAGCATCGCGCAGCGAAATTGACGCGATTTTGGTCGAGGCAAAGGCGCTGGCAGTAAAACATGGTGGCCGCGTGGCGATGCTCTACCTCGAAAGCCCCGCCAACCCGACCAATGCGCTGGTCGATGTCGAGGCGTGCCGCGCCGCGATTGATGCCGCGTTTGACGCAGACGCGCGCCCGCCCATCGCTATCGATAACACCTTCCTAGGGCCGCTGTGGTCGCGGCCATTGCTGCACGGCGCCGATGTTGCGGTCTATAGCCTGACCAAATATGCCGGCGGGCATAGCGATTTGGTCGCAGGCGGGGTGCTGGGTGCCAAGCGTTGGATCGACCCAGTGCGCGCAATGCGCAACACCATTGGCACGATTTGCGACCCCAACACATCATGGATGTTGCTGCGTAGCTTGGAGACGCTGGAGCTGCGGATGAACCGTGCGGGCGAGAATGCCGAAATCGTCTGTGCGTTCCTGCGCGACCACCCAAAGGTTGAGGGGATAGGTTATCTGGGGTTCCTGCCCGAAGGATCGCAAAAGGATATATTCGATCGTCATTGCACCGGCGCTGGATCGACATTTTCGCTGTTCATTCGCGGCGGCGAGGCGGAGGCGTTTCGGTTCCTCGATGCGCTGAAAATCGCGAAACTGGCGGTTAGCCTTGGCGGGACCGAGACTTTGGCGAGCGCGCCCGCCGCGATGACGCATTTGTCGGTGCCCGATGAACGCAAAAAAGCGATGGGGATAACCGACAATCTGGTGCGCATTTCGATTGGTATCGAGGATCCTGATGATCTGATTGCCGATTTTGCCCAGGCGCTCGATATGGTTTAAGGTTGCTTCACGCGCTGCTTTTCCCCAAGCTAGGCCAATGAGTTTTACGCCCAATTTCAGCATAGATGGCGACGGCGCGGCGGCGACGCTGCGCTTGTCGGGACGGCTGACGCTGGCGCGGATCGACGGCATATATGATCGGTTGCAGGCGGCGCTGGCTGAATATGGGGCCGAGCATGGCGTGATTGGCAGCATCGACATCAGCGCGGTGGAGCGGATCGATACGGTCGGCGCGTGGATGGTGTCGCGGCTGGCGACAACCCATGATGCGGCCATCATCGGCGCGAGCGCAGGGGCGCAGGTGCTGATCGAGGCGGTAGGGCGATCGGATCAACACGTCGCGATTCGCCCCGAATCCGTTTTCCCGCTGGTGCGAATTGTAGGGGAGGTTGGCACCAGCGTCATCAGCACATTTTCGGAACTGAAAGGGCTGCTGACCTTTTTTGGCGAGGCGCTGATTGCGACGCTGGCGTTGATGCGTAATCCGCAACGCATCCGCTGGAACGCTGTTGTCACGCGATTCGAAACGGTTGGCGTTAATGCGCTAGCGATTGTCGGGCTGATGACATTCCTGATCGGCGTCGTGATTGCGCAACAGGGCGCGGTGCAGCTGCGGCAGTTTGGGCTGGAAGTGTTCACGATCAATCTGGTCGGCCGCACCTCGATCCGTGAGCTGGGGCTGTTGATGACCGCGATCATGGTGGCTGGGCGGTCTGGCTCAGCCTTTGCCGCGCAAATCGGCACGATGAAGCTGACCGAGGAGGTCGATGCGATGCGCACCATTGGCGTGTCGCCGATGGAGGCGCTGGTACTGCCGCGCGTCTTTGCGACATTGCTGATGATGCCGCTGCTGGGCTTTTACGCGTCGATAACCTCCGTCATTGGCGGCGGCCTCTATTGCTGGATCGGGCTGGATATTCCCCCCTTGACCTATATCCAGTTGCTGCGCGACATCATACCGATGACCGACATGTGGGCACTGTTGATTAAGGCCCCTGTGTTTGGTGTAATTGTCGCCATTACCGGATGCTATCACGGGATGCAGGTTAAATCGAACGCCGAAGAAGTCGGTCGGCGCACCACCGACGCGGTGGTCCAAGGGATTTTCCTAGTGATCGTGCTCGACGCATTTTTCGCAGTATTTTTCACCGCCATCGGGTGGCAGTGATGGGCGCGGTTAAAAACCCCAAGCGTAATGCCCCGCCCGCACTGCCGTTCGTGCACGACGCCGACACGCCCGCCATTCGTGTGCGTGGGCTTCGCAATGCCTTTGGCGATCAAGTGATTCACGACGGGCTGGACCTGGATGTGCGGCGCGGCGAGATATTGGGCGTGGTCGGCGGATCGGGGACGGGAAAATCGGTGCTGATGCGCTCGATCATCGGGTTGCAAGAACCGCAAGCGGGCGAGGTCGAAGTGTTTGGCATTTCGACGCTCGGCCCCGCTGATACCGACGCGCAGCGTGACATTCGCCGCCGCTGGGGCGTGTTGTTTCAAGGAGGCGCGCTGTTTTCTACGCTGACGGTCGCAGAAAATGTGCAGGTGCCTATCCGCGAATATTTCCCCGCTATCGGTGATGATCTGCTCGACGAAATTGCGGCGTATAAGGTGGTTCTGGCTGGCCTGCCCGCCAATGCCGGGCCCAAATACCCATCGGAACTGTCGGGCGGGATGATAAAGCGGGCGGCGCTGGCGCGGGCACTGGCGCTCGACCCGGCGCTGGTGTTCCTCGATGAGCCGACGGCGGGGCTTGACCCGATTAGCGCAGCGGCATTTGATGAGCTTATCCGCGAGCTTGCCGACACGCTGGGGCTAACGGTGTTGTTGATTACGCATGACCTTGATACGCTGCACACGGTTTGCGACCGCGTGGCGGTGCTGGCGGATCAATGCGTGATAGCCATCGGCACGATTGACGAATTGGTGGCGACAGCCCATCCATGGATTGCCGAATATTTTCTGGGTCCACGCGGTCGTGTCGCCCTTGCTGCTGCTGAGCGGCGAAATAACAACGGGGTTTGATGCACATGGAAAATCGCTCCAACGCTTTGATGGTCGGAACAGTGACGTTGGTCCTGATTGCCGCGCTCGCCGCATTCGTCATCTGGCTCGCCAATAGTGGTGGACGAGACCGCGTGGAATATGACGTGTTTTTCAAACAATCGGTTGATGGGCTGAACAGGGGTTCGGCTGTGCTTTATTCAGGGGTTCAAGCGGGGCAGGTGACGGAAATTGCGCTGTGGCGGCCCGACCCTCAATTTGTGCGGGTGCGCATCGAAGTGGACGAAGATGTGCCGATTTTACAGGGTACCACCGCATCTATGCAGGGCGTGGGTTTTACCGGCGTATCGCAAATCCAACTGGAGGGCGCGGTCGCGGGCGCGCCGCGATTGCCCAATGATGGCCCTGCTGGTCGCCCCGTCATCCCGACCAAACGCGCAGGCTTTGGTGAACTGCTCAACAGCGCGCCGCAATTGCTCGAACGCCTCTCAACCTTGACCGAGCGACTGACCGAATTGACCAGTGATCGCAATCAGGAAAGCTTGGCAAACATCCTCGATAATATCGAATCGACGAGCGGCACCTTGGCACGCAACGGCCCGCAGCTGGAGGCGGCAATTGCCGATGCGCGAACGACTGTGCAACAGGCCGGGCTGGCGGCGCAACAAATCGCGCTGCTGACCCAAACCGTCAATGGCGCTATGGACGGGGAGGGCCGCCCGATGATTGCCCAATTGCGCACCACGATGGTGGCGGCGGAGCGATCTATTATGGCTCTGGAAGGCGTCATCAACGATGCGCGGCCGGGGATGCAATCGTTTAGCCAGCGGACCATCCCTGAAGCTAATGCGCTCATCCGCGATTTGCGGCGCAGCGCGACGACGCTGTCGAATGTGGCCGACCGGCTCGACCAACAAGGGGCGGGTGGGCTGTTGTCGCCGCAATTGCCCGATTATGAACCATGAGGACGCACATCATGTCTGTTGCTACGAACATACGCTGGGCAATAGTTGCACCATTAGCCGCTGTGACACTGCTGTCGGGTTGCCTTAGCTTAGGCGGCAATGTGCCCGACAGCCTGCTCACGCTGACTAGCGTCAACGCATTGCCAACCGGAGTAGGGGCGCGGCGCGGGACGGTCGGTAATGCGTTGACCATCATGGTGCCATCGACCCCGCAAAAACTGCGCACCCCGCGCGTTCCGGTGCAATCTGGCGGTATCAACATCGCTTATGTCCAAGGCGCGACATGGGTGGAGCCGCCCGCACGGCTGTTTCAACGCTTATTGTCCGAAACCGTTACCGCACGAACGAGCCGGCTGGTGCTCGATGAGAGCGAGTTTGTGACCGGAGCGGGTGAAGTGGTGACCGGGCAATTACTCGACTTTGGTGTCGATGCCGACCGTAACCAAGTGGTTGTGACCTATTTGGCGGTCCGCATGCCGAGCGGCGGCGGCGAAGTGGAACAGCGCCGGTTTGAGGCGCGCGCCAATGTATCGCGGATCGACGGACCAACGGTCGGCGCAGCGCTTAACGAGGCAGCAAACCGTGTCGCGAACGACGTCGCCACTTGGCTGACATTGCCGTGAACATATCGGGCAAGGTCGCATGGGTCACGGGCGCGAGCAGCGGGATTGGCCGTGCGCTGGCGCTAGCGCTGGTGCGGGAGAGGGCGCAGATCATCCTCTCGGGGCGGCGGGCCGATGCACTGGCTGCGGTAGCGGCGGAGGCGGGCGGCGATTGCCTGATCCTGCCGTTTGATACCACCGATATGGCCAGTCTGCCGACGGTGGTGACGCAGGCATACGGCTGGCGCGGGCGTATCGACATCCTCGTCAACAATGCCGGGATCAGCCAGCGCAGCCTAGCGGTCGATACCGACGGATGCGTTTATGACCAGGTGATCGGCACCGACTTGATCGCACCAATCCATTTGACACAGGCCTGTCTGCCACATCTCGTGGCGAATAAGACAGGGCTGGTGGTGGCCATATCGTCGGTCGCCGGGCGCATTGGGGTGCCCCTGCGCACCGCTTATTGCGCCGCAAAACACGGGCTTATCGGCTATATGGATGCGCTGCGGGCTGAGGCGGAGGTCGCGCATGGCCTGCGCGTCCTCACCGTTTTGCCGGGGTCGGTGGCGACCGATGTGGCGCGCAATGCGTTGACCGGACAGGGGACGCGGCGCGGCATCAGCGATTCGGTCATCGACAATGGCATCCCCGTCGATGAATGCGCCGCCGAAATTGTCGCCGCGATTCTGGGCGATGTCCGCGAGCTGATTGTCGCACGCGGGATGGAGCTGGACATGGCTCGGCTGCGGCAATCGGATGGCGATGCGCTGTTCGCACTGACCGCAAAGCTGGGCGCACAGATTGCGGGTTAAGCCAATGCTGCCTCAATCGCACCTGCCAGCGCGGTGACGCTGTCCAGCGCCTGAAACGCGTCTGCGCCGATTAACAGCGACAGCCTGTCCCCATCGCGGCGGAATATCGCGGGCAGGGGCGCTTTGGCATGGTCTGGCCAAGCGGCGCGAAAATCGGGGCGGTGAAAGAACTCGGCTTCCCAGACTTGTGCCTTCAACCAGTCGCGCCATTCGCCGCGCATAGTAAATGCCCCGAAAGTGACGGCGCACAGCTGGCAATCATAGGTCGCGGGGCTAAGCGTTTTGTGGACCGTGTCCATGATTCCCGCGATCCTGCCCGCATTGGCATTATAGACGAAAACAAGCGCGTCGGGTGTTTTTGCTACTGTCATCATACTTCCCTCATTGCTCATTTTTTGCGCAGCGTATAGCGCAGACTGCGATGACCGACTCCCCGCTTTTGACCCAGATATTCGACGACTTAGTGGTTTCGACGATATTGGTTGTTGTAACGGTTGCATTTCACGGCACCATATTGACCTTGCTGGCGCGCCTGTTGCGCAGCGAAGCACGCGAGGAAGCCGCGCATCATGTCCCCGCTTTGTCGCTGCGCAGCCTGGTGTTTACGGTTGCGCTGGTGCTGGCGCTGTTCACGTTGCACGGGGTCGAGATATGGCTCTATGCCTTTGTATATGTGTGGATTGGCGCGATTGGCGACATTGCGACGGCGGCCTATTATTCGACGATCAGCTATGCCGCGATTGGCTATACCGACCATTATATCGACCCCGATTGGCGGATGGTCGCGGCGATAGAGGGGATTAACGGGCTGTTGTTGATGGGGTGGTCCACCGCATTTTTTGTGTCGGTGGTGACGCAGTTTCAACAGAGGCGCTGAAGCCTTTTCGAGTGAGATGGAATCATCGAACGACTCGGAAAAGGCGGAAAATCAAGACGGTGCAACCGGAGCAACGGCGCGGGCAAAATGGCGATAAACGGCTTCGGGCTTACGCGAAGCAGCGTTGCGCCAGCGCGGCGCGTCGGCAAGGTTGATTGCGGTCCCTTGGTTATCGAGGATCAACACCGTCGGTGTGCCAGTGATTTCACCTAGGCCGAAACGGCGCGCCACCGCGATGTTGCGTTCCTCTAGGCTACGCGGCACATGGACCCACACCAGTTCATAGCGCGAAGATAACATCGCGGCGAAGCGTTCAGACTGGAACAGGTCGAACAGCGCCATGCTGTCATGGCACCAATCGCCGCCTAGGATGATCATCACATGTTTGCCGTTTTCCCGCGCAGCGGCAAGCGCGGCATCAACATCGGCTGATGCGTTGCGCGTAGGGTCGAAGATGAGCTGGGCGTCTGCGGCGGCGGCCATCGTTGCTTCGCGGTCTGCAAATGTGCCAGAGTTTACCCCCGCGCACGCGCTTATCGTCGCCATCACCAGCGATGCTGCCAGCGCCCTTGCCATCATCCGCATATCGGTCTGCTCCACTATATTGCGGTCATTATGTGGACGATGATGCCACGCCTTGTCGAGCGGCAATATCGCGGGCATAACCAGCCTAGACCAAGGGAGAGACATCATGACCAGTACGCGCCTGCTGTGGGCTCTGTGCCTGCTCGCCGCACTGGTGATGATCGGTGCGATGATCGCCTTTACAGGGGTGCCGGGCCAAATGGCGTGCGATGGTGGAACGGCGCTTGACCCGCTGCTGCGCTTTGAATGGATGACGACACCGGCCGAATTTGCGCGGTTTTTCGGGGTTGACCCATGCCGCACACAATTATCGCTGACGATGGATGCAATGAACCGCATCGACGTGGCGGCGTTCATCCCTGCCTTCACAGCGTTTCAGCTGTTCGCAGCGTGGGCGCTGCGCCGTGACGGGCGGTTGGCGGCGTTTTTCGTCATCAATGCGGCACTGATTGCGGGGGGGTGCGACATGCTGGAGGACCGCGTGCTGTTCAATCTGGCGGCGATTGCCCGCATGGGCGACGCGGTGGACCCCGTCTGGTTTGGGCAGCTATTCTGGTTTGTGCGTGTCAAATTTGCGCTGTTGGCGCTTGGGGCCATCGCACTAGGCTGGCTGGTTGGGCGGCGGCCCGGCAGGGGATGGATGGTTGCGTGCTGGATGATGATGGCGGGCGGCGCGGCAAGTGTATTCGGCATTTTCATACCGCAATTGCTGACGTTTGGAACGGCTATTGCGTGGCTGATACTGTTGATCGTTGCGATTGCGCGCGTGATTTTTCCAGGGTCGGAGCGCGGGTTTTCAGATCAGGGTTAAATGATAAAAAACCCTAGCGTGACCAATGCCATAACCGCCGTTGCCAGCCATCCACCAACAGCGAGCCAGCCGCGCACCGCAAGCCGCCCCATGATGCGCCGATTCATCGCAATCAACATCATCACAATCATCAGCGGCGCTGCCAGAACGCCATTGACAACGGCGGCCCAATAGAGCGCCTTGATAGGGTCAATCCCGATATAATTGAGCGAGAGGCCCAATATGGTCGCGACGGCGATGGTCGCGTAAAACGCCTTGGCCTCACGCGGTTTACGGTCGAGTCCTTCGACCCAGCCCATGCTTTCGCTCACTGCATAGGCGGCGGAGCCAGCGAGGATCGGCACCGCCAACATGCCCGTGCCGATGATACCAATGGCAAACAGCGCGAAGGCAAAATCGCCCGCAATGGGGCGCAGCGCACCTGCCGCTTGCGCAGACGACGTGACATTGGTGACGCCGTGCGCATGCAGCGTCGCGGCGGTTGCGATGACGATGAACAGCGCGGTGAGGTGCGAAAATGCCATTCCGACGAGTGTGTCGGTGCGAATGCGGCGAAGCTCCGGCCCGGCGGTTCGCGGCGTTATGCATAGGGGCTTGACGTGGCGGCGGTGCGCCTCCTCCACCTCTTGGCCCGCTTGCCAGAAAAACAAATAGGGGCTGATGGTGGTGCCAAAGATAGCAACCAGCGCCATCGCGTGTGGGCTATCAAAGGTGAAATGCGGGACCAGTGTGCCGTAAATGGCTTCGCCCCACGGAACGTCGGCCACAAACACAACGGCGACATAGGAAAATAGCGACAGCGTCGTCCATTTGAGCACGCGCGCATAGGCCGCATAGCTGGTGAATATTTCCAGCAGAACACAAATGATCGCAAATATCCCCGCATAGAACATCACCGGCCCACCGATCAGCAGGCCGAGCGCCGCGCCCATAGCGCCGAGGTCGGCACCAAGGTTGATGACGTTGGCGATGAGCAGCAGCATGACTACGCTGCGCAACAGCCATCGCGGATAGTGACGGCGCAGATTTTGGGCGATGCCGACGCCTGTGACCGACCCTATTTCGGCGCTGATCGCCTGAATCGAGGCGAGCAATGGAAAGCCGAAGAACATCGTCCACGCCATGCCATAGCCAAATTGCGCGCCGACCTGGCTATAGGTCGCAATGCCGCTGGGGTCGTCATCGGCCGCGCCGGTGACAAGACCGGGGCCGAGTGTTTGGAGTAGGCTTGGGCGTTCGGTCATTGGGTGTTCGCCAAACGAGTTAGCGCATCGCCATCGACACGCATGATGGTCCATTCGTCCATATATTGCGCGCCCAATGTGCGGTAAAATCCGATGGCGGGTTCGTTCCAGTCGAGCACGCTCCATTCCAGCCGCGCGCAGCCGCGTTCACCTGCGAGGGCGGCGAGGTGGGCGAGCAATGCTTTGCCAAGGCCGGATCCGCGCGCGGCGGGGCGTACGAACAGGTCTTCGAGGTAAATCCCCGGTCGCCCCTCAAAGGTCGAGAAATTGTGGAAAAACAGCGCGAAGCCTTGGGGGGTGTCGTCCAATTCGCCGATGATAACCTCGGCATAAGGGCGGTCATTAAATAGGTTTGCCCCCAGCGCCGCCTCGTCAAACCGCACCGCGTCGGCGAGGCGCTCATAGGCCGCGAGGTCGCGAATGAATTGCGCAATCAGCGGCAGGTCAGCGGGGGTTGCGGCGCGGATGGTGGGGGTCATGCGATGTCAATCTTGGCAGCTATTACAAGTTCATCAACGAGCGATGGTAGTGCATCTAAAATTGCCATTGCCGACTCATTTTCCTGCGTTATCGCCTGTTGGCGAGCGGTTTCGTCGTGGCGACTTTGCGCTGCATCGCCCATTCTGCGAAAATGTTCTACCTGCGCAAGTTGAGCCGATACTCGCCGTAAATTATCGACCGCAGCGACGGGAAATATCAGCTCAGCGAGGCGTATCACCTCAAAAAACTCGACTATCTGCTCAACACTAAGGGTGGATGATCCGACATACGCAGAGCGGATTTGTCTGATGCGTTCGATGCAATCGAAGCGCCGATCAAGTAGCTGAATCTTGAGGTCATTTTCGGCAAGTTGGATCTGACGGCGTTGAATCCCCGTTTGTTTCTTGCCCACCCATAAAGCAGCACCCACCGCTAGAATGCCCGTCGTTAAGGTTGCCGATGCTTGCCAATCCCAAGTGCAAAGCGCTTGCACGCTCATCCCACCCCGCCCTTCGCCGCATCCATGCTCACAGCCGTGCCCGCGTCAATTTCCGCCGCTTTGGCTTCGACCAGCGCGACGATGTGGCTGACCATATCGCTATCGGCAACATGGTGGTCGGTGACGCCCGACAAATAGACCATATGCTTGCCAGCGCCGCCGCCGGTGATGCCGATGTCGGTTTCGCGCGCTTCGCCCGGACCGTTGACGACGCAGCCGAGCACCGAGAGTGAGATCGGTGTGCGGATGTGCGACAGCGCCTCCTCCAACCTCTCGACGGTGCGGATAACATCGAAGCCTTGGCGCGCGCAGCTGGGGCAGGAGACGACCCGCACCCCGCGCGTGCGCAGGCTCAGCGATTTGAGGATTTCAAAGCCGACGCGCACCTCTTGTTCCGGTTCGGCAGACAGCGAGACGCGGATGGTGTCGCCAATGCCATACCATAGCAGCGACCCCATGCCGATCGCGCTTTTGACCGTGCCGCCGATGAGGCCGCCCGCTTCGGTGATGCCGAGGTGCAGCGGGCAATCAACCACTTCAGCCAGTTGTTGATAGGCGGCAACCGCGAGGAACAGGTCGCTGGCTTTTACCGCGACTTTATATTCATGAAAATCATGGTCCTGGAGCAATTTGATATGGTCGAGCGCGCTTTCGACCAATGCCTCCGGGCAGGGCTCGCCATATTTTTCGAGCAGGTCACGCTCGAGCGACCCCGCGTTGACGCCGATGCGGATTGCGCAACCATTGGCCTTTGCCGCGCGGACGACTTCGGCGACGCGCTCCGCTGACCCGATATTGCCGGGGTTGATGCGCAGGCACGCCGCGCCCGCGTCCGCCGCTTCCAATGCGCGCTTATAGTGGAAATGAATGTCGGCGACGATGGGCACATGCGCCGCGCGGACGATCTGCTTGAGGCCAGAGGTCGACGCCTCATCGGGGCATGACACACGAATGATGTCCGCCCCCGCTTCCTCGCAGCGTCGGATCTGATCGACCGTTGCGCGCACATCGTGCGTTGGGGTGTTGGTCATCGTCTGGACGCTGATCGGCGCGTCGCCACCGACGGCAATGCTGCCGACCATGATCTGGCGAGATTTACGGCGCACAATGTCACGCCAAGGACGGATGCTCATGCTCTGCGCTATACCGCCGCCTGTTGCCAAGATGCAACAGCGCGAGCCATGTGTTGACCGCGCACGAAGATTTTTCTTGTGCATTGCAACATATGACGGCACTAGGGACGAGACGCGGACGATGCCCCGGCTTTGACAGAGGGTGCGCCGCGCGCAGGCGGGACGTTTCGCAACAACCTCGAAGGGTTTCATTATGCGCACGTCCATCAAGGGTCTATTGGCCCTTTCTCTCCTATCCGTTTCCGTTCCTGCAATGGCCGAAGAGGCCGACCCACCCAGCGACATCACCGTCACGGGTGGCGTCAGCCTGGTCAGCGATTACCGTTTTCGCGGCGTCAGCTTTTCGGCTGAGGATATTGCCGTTCAGGGCACCATCAACATCAACCATAGCAGCGGTGTCTATATAGGCACTTGGGCTTCGAGCCTTGAGGACTCGGCGCTCTATGGCCACACCGAGGTCGATATTTATGCGGGTTACGCGACCGAAGTAGCGCCCGGCACGACGATCGACGTCGGGCTGCTCTATTATTATTATCCCAACGGCATAGATGCTGCGGGCGACAGCGATTATTTTGAACCCTATGCGTCGATCAAGACGACTCTGGGGCCGGTGACGGCCAAGCTTGGTGCCGCCTATGCCTGGGATCAATCGGCGCTGGGCAGCGCTGATAATATCTATGTTTACACTGACTTTGGACTTGGCATCCCTGAAACACCGATTTCGCTTAACGCGCACCTTGGTTACAGCGACGGTGCGCTGGCGTTCGGCGGCAATTACTGGGATTGGTCGCTGGGTGCGGATTGGGCGGTTGGCCACGGCCTGACGGTCGGCGTCAAATATGTCGATAGCGATCTTAATCAGCTGACCGGCATTCCCGCCGCTGATACGCTGTATGATGCGACGCTATTGTTCACAATTGGCGCTAGCTTCTGACACACCAGACTCTTGTCCTGCCGTGATTTCCGAGCCGTGGAATGTGCCATTCCACTCGAAATCACTATAATGGGCGGCGTCTCTTAACCGAGCGCCGCCTGTTTACAGGTGTGGCGCAATCAAAGCGCCGCCTGTTTACAGGTGTGGCGCAATCAAAGCGCCGCCTGTTTTTCATCGGCCAGCCTGTCCAGCTCGGCGCGGCTCATTTTTTGGCTGGCGGATTTAAGCTGTCCGCACGCCGCCATGATGTCGCGCCCGCGCGGGGTGCGGATGGGTGCGGAAATCCCGGCGGCAAACACCGCTTCGGAAAATCGCCGGATGCGCGAGGGTTCAGAACATTCATAGGCCGCGCCCGGCCATGGGTTGAACGGGATCAGATTGACCTTGGCGGGCAGGCGATAGTGTTTGATGAGCCGCACCAGTTCAGCCGCGTCGGCGTCGCTATCATTCTTGCCTTTTAACATCACATATTCAAAGGTGATACGCCGCGCATTATTCGCGCCGGGATAGGCGGCACAGGCGGCCAGCAATTCGTCGATGCCGTATTTGCGGTTGATCGGGACAATTTCGTCGCGCACTTCCTTGGTCACCGCATGGAGTGAAACCGCCAGATTGACGCCGATTTCCGCGCCTGCCCGCGCCATCATCGGCACGACGCCGCTGGTGGAGAGCGTAATCCGCCGCCGCGACAAAGCGAGGCCATCGCCATCCATGACAATCTTCATCGCGTCGCGGACATTGTTGAAATTATACAGCGGTTCGCCCATCCCCATCAGCACGATGTTGGTGAGGATGCGGCCATCGGCGCTATATTGCGGGGCGTCATCATCGTCACCGTCCTCGTCGTTAGAGGAGGTCCCAGTGGCTGAACTCATATTCCCCTTGGGCCATTCGCCCAGCGAATCGCGCGCCAGCATCACCTGCCCGACAATTTCGCCCGCGCTCAGGTTGCGCACCAGCCGCATCGTTCCGGTATGGCAGAATCGGCAATTGAGCGTGCAACCAACCTG
>ERZ1292633.1201-Hain-H41-02um-R1-1201-length-28384-cov-11_pt1 | contig 28384 bp, 26 predicted proteins | sample MGYA00564406_ERZ1292633 | MGnify/ENA primary metagenome ERZ1292633 (study PRJEB36523, sample SAMEA6512639) | groundwater metagenome | collected 2019-01-08 | study: AquaDiva: Metagenomics assemblies of 32 groundwater samples | reverse complement strand
GTGTTTGTCCTTTAAGGACAGCCTAGGCGGGTTTGATGAAACGGTCAGATAGTCAGCTCAATAATTTGCGTCAATCCTGGGGCATTGTAGAATGGCTGTTTTGACCACTTTTTAGCCTTTCAGGGCGGGGTGCGGGAAAAGGGCCGATGATTTTCCCGCAGGGGGTAGAATGTAATTAACGCAACGTATTCGTACTCTTAAAGGGGTAGAAGCAGATGAATTGCTGAGCGCGGAAATATCCTCTTGGCCGGGGTTAATAGGAGCGTATAATTGACAAGAAGCCTCAAATGGCTTAAAATTGTCCTGTTAGTTCGTAAAATAATCATTGTGCGAACAAGATGGTTTTTGTCATAACTCACTCCTCTACTAATAATGGCGACTGATAAATTAGAAGAATTAAAAAATAAATTTCTGGAATATCTTGAAGTCGAAAAAGGCCGCTCCCCTTACTCTGTCCGCAATTATGATTTTTACCTGAAGCGGTTCCTGGAAATCACAAAAATCGACTCCCCCGCCGAAATCACTCCCCCGCTTACCAGCCGCTATATTATGGCACTCGCCCGTTTAACTGACAGCCGCAACCGGCCGCTGAAAAAGGTAACGATAAATTACCACTTAATTGCACTGCGTGCTTTTTTAAGGTATCTCATCCGCCACCAAGCGCTAAAAGTGATGTCGCCTGACAACATTGAACTGCTCAAAGCCGATGAAGCCAAGGTCAAAGTGCTGGACGAGGCCAGCCTTGAGAAGCTGCTCCAGATTCCTGATTTACATACCCGCCAGGGTTTACGCGACCGGGCTATTCTCGAACTGCTTTTTAGCAGCGGTCTGCGGGTGGCGGAGCTGGTTTCGCTCAACGCCTCCGAGATCAATTTCAAGAGCAGTGAGATCTCCGTTTTAGGAAAGGGCAAAAGAGTGCGGGTGGTTTTCATCAGTAAAAAAGCGGAGTGGGCGCTGAAGGCCTACTTTGCCCGGCGGGCGGATGAATATAAACCGCTGTTTATCCGTTTTAAAGGTGGGCCGGCCAATGACCAAAAAGGTGAAGGTTTAAGGTTATCTACCCGCAGTGTCCAGAAGTTAGTCCATCTGTACGCCCGCAAAGCCGGGTTAGCGATTGAGCCGTCGCCGCACACGTTGCGTCATACCTTCGCGACCGATTTAATCCGGTCCGGGGCCGACCTGCGTTCCGTCCAGGAGATGCTGGGACATAAAAACGTCGCGACGACGCAACGCTATATCCACGTCACCAACCCGCAGCTGAGAGAGGTTCACCGGAAATACCACAGTGGTAATAAAGAGGAAGGAGCCGAACCTTTAGTTCCGTAAGCAGGCGCTGATAAAGCCGAGAAACAGCGGATGCGGTTTTAGCGGCTGGGATTGAAATTCCGGGTGGAATTGCGTCCCCAGAAAAAACGGGTGGTCTTTTAATTCCATTACCTCGACAAGCTGACCCTCAGGACTGGTTCCGGAGGCGGTAAACCCGCTTTTTTCGAACTCTTCTAAATATTTGTTGTTGAATTCAAAGCGGTGGCGGTGCCGTTCTTCAACGATCAGTACGCTATTTTCGCGGTTGATATAATAGTAGCCCTGGTCCGCTTTGACTAGATAGCACCTCTCCGCGAGGGTTCCGTTTTTAATTTGTGCTAACCAGCCACCCAGCCGCATTGTTCCGCCATAATCTTTTTGCAAAAGTTTCTTTTCCTGGTCCGGCATAATATGGATAATCGGGTCCGGCGTCGTGTCGTCAATTTCGGTGCTGTTGGCGCCGGGATGTTTGAGAATGTGGCGCGCGAACTCTACCGCCGCCATTTGCATTCCGTAACACAGTCCAAGGTATGGTACCTTTCGGGTCCGGGCGAACTCCACCGCGGCAACCATTCCTTCCGTGCCCCGCCGGCCAAAGCCTCCAGGAACAACAATTCCGGCGAAATTTTCTAAAACTCCCATTCCTTCTTTTTCGATCTTTTCGCTGTCGATCCAAGAAAGACTGGCCTTGGCTCCCAGCGCCCAGCCGGCGTGTTTTAACGCCTCCACGACGGAAACATAGGAATCACAGAGAGTGTAATCTCCCGTGGCGAAATATTTTCCGACAACAGCGATTTTCAGGGTCCGATTTGTGTTCTTAATGCTCTCCGTTAGCTTGTGCCAAGCCGTCAGATCAGGTTCGGTTGCTGGCAGACCTAGTTTCCGGGCGATTTTTTGGGAAAAATGCTGCTTCGCGAAAACCCCAGGCTCGTCGTAGATGCTTTCGAGATCCGGCGCGTTAATAATATCTTCCGGATGGACGTTGCAAAAAACAGCCAGCCGTTCCAGCCGCCGCTGGTCAATATTCTTTTCGGCCCGGGCTACGAGAAAATCCGGCTGAATGCCCATGGAATTTAAGATTCGAACACTAGTCTGGGCTGGCTTTGATTTCAGTTCCCCAAGAGACTGAATAAACGGGACGTAAACGACGTGGATATGGACGACACTGTCGGGTTTTCTCAGTTTCAGAATCCGATTAGCTTCGAAAAAAAGGCCATTTTGCAGTTCCCCGGCGGTGCCGCCCAATTCGACGATGACGACCTCGGCTTTATTTTTCGCCGCCGCAAGATTCACCCGCCGGATAATTTCGTCCGTCACGTGGGGAATCGCTTCAACGTCCTCTCCGTCATACTCGAAAGACCTTTCCTTGCGGATAACTTCCTGATAAATCTGGCCGGTGGTGATGTAATTTTCCTGGCACAGTTTTTCCCCGAGGAATCTTTCGTAATGTCCAATATCCTGATCCGTTTCTTCCCCGTCCGTGGTGACAAAAACTTCCCCGTGTTCCTGGGGACGAATAGTTCCGGCATCGATATTCAGGTACATATCCACTTTAACGGAAGTGACCTTAAGGCCGTGGTTTTTTAGCAGCATTGCCAAAGAAGCGGCGGCAATTCCCTTGCCGAGTCCGGAGATTACTCCGCCGGAAACGAAGACGTATTTTAGGTTCTCATTTTCAAAAACGGGCTTTACCCGAGAGATGCTGGTTATCCGCTCGTTGGGTTGGTTTTCTTCAAAAGATTGGAAAGAGAGGGTCTTTTTCGGGGGCACGATTTATTCTAAAGAAGGCTTACCTGACTGTCAACTACCCGGAGTTTCTTCGAGACAGGTGAAGGCGGCAACTTTATCGTTTTTATCCAGGCGCATTAAACGGACGCCCTGGGTGGCCCGGCCGACGGAAGGCACATCTTTCAAAGCCATGCGGATAACTTGGCCTTCATTCGAGGTCAGGAGCAAATCGCTGACTTCTTTTCCGATAATCCGTGAGGCAACCAGGTTGCCGGTTTTTTTCGTGACCTTGGTGCAGATAATTCCCGACCCGCCCCGACTCTGTTTCCGGAAAGCCGAGATTTTAGTCCGCTTCCCGAAGCCGTTTTCGCTGACGGTTAAGAGCGATTGGTTGTCTTCTTTTGAGGCACTGACCACGTCCATCCCTAAAACAAAGTCGTCTTTGCGGAGTTTAATTCCCCGGACCCCGGCGGCGTTGCGTCCCATTGAGCGGACGTCTTTTTCGTGGAAACGGATTGATTTTCCCTGCGAGGTTGTAATGATAATATCTTCTTTGCCGGAAGTTGTTTTAACCCAGCACAACGAGTCTTCCGCCGGAATTTTTATGGCGATGATTCCCGTCCGGCGGATATTGCCGAACTCATCCAGCGAGGTTTTCTTCACCGTTCCCAGCTTCGTTGTCATAAAAAGATGAGCAACTTCGGTGTTTTTACTGATCGGCACCATGGTCAAAATACGCTCCGACTGATTGATGTCGATAAGATTAACGATGGCGGTTCCCTTCGCCTGACGGGAAGCTTCCGGAACGTCCCAGCTCCGCAGCGAAAAGACTTTGCCCTTGTCCGTAAAGACAAACAGGGTATCGTGCGTGTTAGTGATCCAAAGCCGCTCGATCGTATCCCCTTCTTTCAGCGTGGCGCCCATTACGCCTTTGCCGCCCCGGCCCTGCGTCCGGTAGGTGGAAAGCGGCATCCGTTTAATATAGCCGCTCTCGGTCAACGTGAGAATAACGTCTTCTTCCGTGATTAAATCTTCATCCGAAAACTCGCCGATTTTGCCCTTAATAACCTTGGTTTTTCGCTCATCCGCGTACTTGGCCTTAATGTCGACCAGTTCCTTTTTCACTTCGGCCAGAACCTTGACCGGACTGGCGAGCAGCATTTCGTGATTTTTAATTGAGGCAATAATCTCTTTCAACTCGTCCTCAATCTTTTTCCGTTCCAGCGCGGCGAGTCTTTTTAAAGGCATTTCCAAAATGGCCAGCGCCTGGATCTCCGAGAGCTTAAATTTTTTGATTAAATTAATTTTGGCTTCTTCGGTGTCTTTACTCGCCCGGATAGTTTTAATGACCTCGTCCAGGTGATCAAGGGCGATTTTAAGCCCCAAGAGGATATGTTCGCGCTCTTTGGCTCTCCGAAGAAGGTAGATTGTCCGGCGGATAATTATTTCCTGACGGTGGCGGAGAAACTCTTCCAACGCGTTTTTTAAAGTCATCGTCCGGGGCTCGCTGTTAACAAGGGCGACGAAGTTGACGTGGAACGATCTTTGCATCTCCGTGTGTTTATAGAGAAGGTTTAAGATTTGCTGCGGACGGGCGTCGCGTTTTAATTCCACCACCACCCGGAGACCCTGGCGGTCGGATTCATCGCGCAAATCGGAAATGCCCTCAATCCGGTGTTCCCTAACCAAATCCGCGATCCGGGCGACAAGTTCGGCTTTGTTGACCTGGTACGGCAACTCGGTGACGATAATCGCCGATTTTCCGCCCCGAATCTCTTCAATTTTGGCTTTGGCCCGCATAATAATCGAGCCGCGGCCGGTGGAATAGGAGGCTAAAATTTCGTTTTTATCGTAGATAGTTCCGCCGGTCGGAAAATCCGGCCCCTGGACGAATTGCATCAGCTCCTCAACCGTGACCGTGGCATCAAACTTGGCTCGGACGACGCCGTTGTTCGGTTTTTCCGGGGTCAATTTTCCTTTCTCGACCATAAAACTTAAAGCATCAACCAGTTCGCCTAAGTTGTGCGGCGGGATACTGGTGGCCATTCCGACTGCGATGCCGGAAGCGCCGTTTAGGAGAAGGTTAGGAATTGAGGAAGGCATCACATCAGGTTCGGAATCGGTGCCGGAATAATTAAGAATGAGGTTTACGGTTTCTTTTTCGATATCGGAAATTATTTCACGGGCGATTGGTGAGAGACGGCACTCGGTATAACGCATCGCGGCCGGGGAATCGCCGTCGACCGAACCGAAGTTACCCTGCCCCGTTACCAGCTGGTAGCGCATCGTAAAGTCCTGCGCCATCCTAACTAGCGCATCGTAAATCGCCATATCCCCGTGCGGGTGGTAGCGCTTCATTGTTTCACCGACGACCGCGGCGCTCTTGCTAAATCTTGCCCCTGAATCCAGACCCGTCTGGTGCATGGCGTAGATAATCCGCCGCTGGACGGGCTTTAAACCGTCGCGGACGTCAGGCAACGCGCGGGAAACGATTACGCTCATCGCGTAATCAAGGTAGGACTTTTCCATCTCCGCGGTAATGGAAGCAACTTCCGTCCGGGCGGTTCTAACTATTTCTTCCGGCTCAATTGGGGTTGGATTTTTAGCCATAGGCAACGGATAATTTTAACTTATTTCGGCTGAAGTTTCAAGGGTTTTGTACTCTATTCTGGGCTACAGTTTAGCGGTTTCGAGACTTAGAATCCGTGCTGCGTGGTTATCCAACTGGTCCTGATTCCATTGATACTTATCTAATCTTGGTAAAATATTGTTTCGGATAGCTTGTCTGACACACTCAGTCAAAGTGATTTTGAACCACTTTTTATCTTCCTCAGTTAGCATGTTTAAATCGTACAGTCGCGGTACCAGCCCCGTCAATAAACCCGTAAAGGAGTAATATTTATCGTGCCTTTTTTTAACGTCCGATCGGTCATCAAAAAAAGACAACGGTTTTTGCGGAGATTCTTAGATACGATGGTTAGATGAGAAAACCGGCGAGGAGAAGGGCAACGATGTTGACGACTTTAATCATTGGGTTGATGGCCGGACCGGCGGTGTCCTTATACGGATCCCCGACAGTGTCCCCGGTCACGGCCGCTTGGTGGGCGAAACTTCCTTTGCCGCCGTAGTTTCCGGCCTCAATATATTTCTTGGCATTGTCCCACGCCGCGCCGCCGGTGGTCATCGAAATGGCCAGGAAAAGTCCGGTCAGGATAACTCCGAGAAGCAAGCCGCCAAGGGCAATCGGTCCGAGAAGTACCGCGATAACAATCGGAGAAACTACCGGTAACAAGGCCGGGATAATCATTTGTTTGAGAGCGGCTTGGGTGACGATGGTGACCGCCTGGCCGTATTGAGGTCGCCCAGTTCCGTCCATTAATCCCGGAATTTCCCGGAACTGGCGCCGGACCTCTTCAACAATGGATCCCGCCGCCTTTCCGACGGCTTCCATACAAAAAGCGGCAAATAGGTAAGGTAGTGAGGCGCCTAAAAATAAGCCGATGATAACTTTCGGGTCATTAAGTGAAAAGTCCAGCCGGAGTCCCCGGGTCGCAAATTCCTGCGTATACGCGGCGAAAAGAACCATCGCCGCCAAGGCGGCTGAGCCGATGGCGTAAGACTTTGTAATCGCCTTAGTGGTATTGCCGACGGCGTCAAGGGCATCGGTCACTTTCCGGACGTCTTCCGGCAGACCGCTCATCTCCGCAATCCCACCGGCATTATCCGTAATCGGGCCGAAAGAATCGACGGCGACAACAACACCGGTTAAGGACAGCATGGCGGTGGCGGCGAGCGCGATGCCGTAAAGACCCGCGAGAGCGTACGCGATCCAGATAGTGAGGCTGATTAGGATAACCGGGGCGAAAGTTGATTTCAGCGAAACCGCTAGGCCGGCGATGATGTTTGTCCCGTGACCACGCTGCGAAGCGTCAGCGATGGAGCTGACGGACGGAAAGCCTTTCGAGGTGTAGTACTCGGTCAGAAGAACTAAGCCGGCCGTGAGCAGAACGCCTAAAACGACAGACAGGTAAAGGTTAGCGGTGGAATAAAGTCCATTGCCATTCATAACCCAGGCGATAAGAGGATACGCCAAGATCAGCGTGATAGCGGCGGCGGCAATTAATCCTTTGTAAAGAGCGCCCATTATATAGCCCGATTTAGGCAACCGGACAAAAAATGTGCCCAATATTGAGCTGAGAATAGAAATAGCGCCAATAGCCAGCGGAAGAAGCATTGCCGGTTCGAATTGGGGGATAATCAGTTTGGTTAACAGCATTGCGGCTACTAAAGTGGCAACGTAAGTTTCGAAAAGGTCAGCGGCCATTCCGGCGCAATCCCCGACATTATCTCCGACGAGATCGGCAATTACCGCCGGGTTGCGGGGGTCATCTTCCGGAATCCCCTTCTCCACTTTTCCGACGAGATCAGCCCCGACGTCCGCGGCTTTAGTGTAAATTCCCCCTCCGAGCCGGGCGAAAACGGAAATCAGACTGCCGCCGAAGCCCAGCGCAATCAGCGCGTTCATGTTTTTCGTTAACAGGTAGAAGGCGGCAACAATTAAAATTCCGAAGCCGGCGACCAGGAGTCCCGTTACCGAACCGCCTTTGAAGGCGAAACGCAGGGCGCTGTTTAAACCTTCACGGGCTTTTTCCGCGGTCCGGGCGTTGGATCTGACGGCGACCATCATTCCCAAAAAACTGGCCAGTGCCGAAGCAGTTCCGCCAAGAAGAAAAGCGGTCGCGGTTAGGGCGCCAAATAATTTAAAAAGAATTAAAAAGATGACAGCGGCGACGACGGCCACGACAATGTATTGAGACTTCAGGTATGAGACCGCGCCTTCAGAGATAGCGGCCGCAATGGACTTCATTTTTTCATTACCTTCCGACTGGTTAAGGATTAAGCGGGAATTAAGTAAAGCGTAAATCAGAGCGCTCAATCCGCTGGCGATAATCAGAACCTGCAAAATGTTATTTTGAATGAAATTTACCATACCGATAAATTGACTATATAACTATTACTATCATCCCTCGAAGAAGTCAAGTAATTTATATATCGAGATTTGCCTGCTTCGCGTGGGTTTGGATAAATCTTTTCCGCGGCGGAACCTCGTCACCCATTAGAGTCGTAAAAACTTCGTCGGCTTTTTGGGCGTCGTCAATATTAACCTGTTTGAGAAAGCGGGTTTTTTGGTCCATCGTCGTATCCCACAATTGTTCGGGATTCATCTCGCCCAAACCCTTAAATCTTTGGACGTTGACGGATCCTATTCCCCACTGTCTAACGTATTTTTCTCTTTCTTCATCGGTATAAACGTAGATTATTTCTTTGCCGCGTTGCAGCCGGAATAGGGGCGGTTGGGCAATATAAAGGTAGCCGCCGTTGATGATCTCAATCAGATGCCGAAAGAAGAAAGTCAGTAAGAGTGTTTTAATGTGCTCTCCGTCGACATCGGCATCCGCCATAATAATGACTTTGTGGTAACGGAGTTTCTCGGGATTTTTTACGTCTCCGATTCCCATTCCGAGCGCGATCGTTAAGTTTTTTAATTCCTCAAACTTAAGAATCCTGTCGAGCCGGTTCCGTTCGGTATTGAGCAATTTTCCGCGCAGCGGAAAAATTGCCTGCGTCCGCCGATCCCGTCCCTGCTTGGCCGAACCGCCGGCGGAATCTCCCTCGACGATAAAGATTTCCGAGAGCGCGGCTTCGCGTTCCTGGCAGTCAGCTAATTTTCCGGGCAGCGACGCGCCTTCCAAAGCGCCTTTCCGAACCACCGCTTCCCGAGCCGCCCTAGCGGCTTTCCGGGCTTTGGCGGCCAAAATTATTTTTTCCAGAATTTTTCGGGCAGCATTGGGGTTTTCCTCGAAGAAAGCTTCCAAACCCTTTTTAGTGACTTCGTAAACGACGGGCTGGACTTCATTGTTATTCAACTTCGCTTTAGTTTGCGATTCGAATTGCAAAGCGGAAGAGGGCATCTTAATAAAAACGACGGCGGTCAAACCTTCGTGCATATCCTCGCCTGTCAGCTCAATGTCTTTTAAAGCCTCAATTTTTTTTGCGTAATCCAAAACGGCCCGGGTTAGAGCGGTCCGGAAACCGGTGAGATGTGTTCCCCCGTCGACGGTATTAACGCCGTTAACAAAGCTCTCGATGTTATCCGAAAAACTGTCGTTGTACTGCATCGCAACTTCAACACCGATGTCCGAACTTTCTCCCTGGGTATAGAAAGAATCGTGCAGAGTAATTTTGTGCCGGTTTAGGGATTCGACTAACGCGCGGATTCCGCCCTCGAAATAAAAATGGGCTTCCTGCTCCGAGCGTTTATCGTAAAGGTGGAAAGCTTTGCCGGCGATTAGGTATGCCCGGTCGCGGATGTTTTTCTCAACCCGGTCCCAAACAAAAGTCATGTTCTTAAAAAATTCGGAGCTGGGGTAGAAAGTGGTCAGGGTGCCGTGGGGGAAATTAGTTTTTTCATCTGGTTTCATCGCTCTGGAGACGACTTTAGTGGTTGGGTCGCCGAAGTGGTATTCCTGGGAGTAAACCTTGCCGTCGCGGAAAACTTCAACTTTTAATTTCTCGGACAGGGCATTAACCACGGAGATGCCGACGCCGTGGAGCCCGCCGGATATTTTATAGACTTTACCGTCAAATTTTCCGCCGGCGTGGAGTTTCGTCATTACGATTTCCAGTGCGGATTTTCCGTATTTCGGCATTAAATCTACCGGAATCCCCCGGCCGTCGTCCCTAACGGTTGCTGAGCCGTCGGTGTTGAGTGTAACGGTTACGCTTTTGGCGAATCCGGCAAGTGCCTCATCCGCGCTGTTATCAAAAACTTCGGTCAAAAGACGGTGCAGTCCCCCCTCATCGGTAGCGCCGATGTACATCCCCGGCCGTTTCCGGACCGGTTCTAATCCTTCAAGGACCTGAATATCTTTGGCGGTGTAAGCGGAAGTATTTTCTTTTGGCATCTTTAGACCTGACAAAGGATTATAGAAAAATAGCACACTTTTTTCAAGGGGTTATTGTGAGTTAAACTGCAACATTATTTTTCAGTGTTTCCCAAAGTATAAAATCCAATTGTCACCTTTTAGTGTACGATCGTACAGTAAAAGTTGACATTTCCGAACTGGACAATATTATAGGTTTATGGTATAATTATAGATAGTACCGGTTATCAAGGGGGAGGACTTGGGAACAGTTTGGCGGGGCCTGCGGGAAAAACAGGCAGACTGCCGAACGAGGAAACAAGTAACTCAAATGACCGGTAGAAAAGGAGCACTGTGAACTCAATCTTGAGATGGTTTTTAGAACGAACCGGATGGGATAGGGAAATCAGAACGGACGAACGTGAGAAGCATGTCCAAAACCTGATTCACCTGACTGAGTTGTTCATGAAAAGTGAGCATGTGAGTCGCTACGTGGACGATAAGGTCTATTACCCGAAGGAGCTTGTGAACGACGCCCGTTTTTGGGCGGTTATAACACATCTGGCTTTCATTGTTGCGGTCTTCGAAGAACTCGGGATCAGTTGGTTGGCTCAGATTTACCGACTGGATCTCGGAAAGATTCTCACGAAAGGAGACGCGACTGCACTACGTGCTCAAGAACGGGCGCAAAAGAAAGTGGATGGTGAACTCGCGGCGCCGATGTCTCCAGCCGAGTGGTACGAGTACCGCACCTGGATTTGGGAAGCGCTAACTAATATCAAAAAAGTTAGTGACATTCCCTCAGAGTGGATGAAACACTCTGGACTTGAGTACATTATTTGGAAGATCAGGTAAGTATTACAAAAAAGGCGACGGATATCCTCCCCCATCCGTCGCTTCTCTTTTCCATAATGTGACAACGAAAGGATAATAAAGGATTCTCCTTACCAAGGACTATCCTTGTGAAGGACTATCCTTTTGGGGATGGGGGTGTATTTATAGGACGTATTTTAGGGATATTATTTTAGGACCAGGCGGCGGGTGAACTTTTTGCTGGGTTTCTTAACGGGTTTGACCGGTTCGACTGGGGTTGGTTCCGCCGCTGGAGATAGAGTTTTATCCACTTCCCTACCCTCTTGATCTTTTTCACCTGAAAGGTCGGAGGACTTTGACCTTTCAGGTGCCTCCACTTCTTGCGTGCCTTTGTCTTTGCCGGTTTTATCGGTCGGATCGCAGGTACAATCCCAAAGATGTCCGCACGCGCCCGTTACCCAGCTAATCCTGGTTCCGCACGGGCCATAGCCGGGAATTAGGGCGGCGGCTTCCTGATCCGTTAACTCCCGAAAATTAATTTTTACTTTAAACTGGCGGTTTAAGTCCCGTGAGAGCGGCCGGAGATCGCTTCTTTCCGGGGTCAGATAAAAAAAGGTTAAACCCTGTTCGTTCTGCTCGCATTTAAGAACCTTCACGCGGATTTTATTTTTCTCAATAAGGGTTCTACAGATTTTGACTGCTTCCTCGGTGTTGACTTTAGTTTCCATAGGTGTATTTTAGCACGAAATGGCTATAGACGAGATTGCTTCACCTCCGAATCCGAGGTTCGCAATGACGGTATGGTAGGGTAATGAGAAGGGTTTCAAGGGCGAGACGGACGTTAACGTTTACCGTGGCTAGGGTTTCTTTCATTACTAAGCATTCTTTTCCCACCTTCAGATAAGTAGCGTTCTCCGGTTCCGCGACGAGTCCTTGGTGAGCTTCGGAAAGCCACGAGTCAATATGTTCAATGGCTGTTTCCCGCTCGTTTAGTTCCGTTTTATTATTATCGACAAAACTAAGTCTTTCGCCCTTACTCATTTTTAATATGGTCTCTAAAGAGGCCAGGGTATTTCCGGTTCCTTCTTTCCCGCGCCCTCCGAGGTCAATCAGCCGGCAACGGGAAACGATGGTTGGCAGGAGGCTGTCTTTTTCCGGCGCGGTGAGAATTATTAACGAATGTCTCGGCGGTTCTTCCAGGGTTTTCAGCAGACAATTTTGCGCTTCAGGAGAGGCTTTTTGGGCCTCGTAAATTATGGCCGCTTTTACTTTTGACTGATACGGCCTTAGGGAAAGCCGGGACTGTAAATTCCTGATTTCCTCGATGCTGATAGTGGTTTTGTCTTCCGGGGTTTCTAATTCCAAAAAATCCACCCCGGGAATAATTTTAATCCCCTCCCCCATTTCCTTTTTAGCTAAAGAAGAAGCGGTTTCGCGCCGTTTCCGGTCAGTTCCGCCGATAATCAAATTGCTGTGGAAGAAGGTAGGGTTATTGATCTTGCTTCCCATTTACTTAATATTGTATCATGGTACTGGTTTACGCCTGCCGACCATGGTTAAAGTTGAAAGCCGCAAAGGAATCGAAGACATTTTAGCCGACCAGGGGCTGCTCACCCCTGACCAGCTTTCTGCCGTAAAGTTCGAACACGTTAATACCGGTAAAAGTACCGAGGCGATTTTGGTTGAACGCCGTTATATATCCCCGAAAGACTTGGCCCGGGCCAGAGCCGAACTGCTCGGTGTTCCCTTTGTTGAGCTTGGCCAACGCTACATTTCCACCCAAATCCTTGATTTAATCCCGGAACCGGTTGCGAATAAGTATAAATTAATCCCCTTCCACGAAGAAAACGGCGTTCTGCACGTGGCAATGGCCGACCCGCTCGACTTGCAGGTAATTGAATTTTTGGAAAAAAGAGCGGGGCTAAAAGTTACGCCCTTCTTGGCTGAAGAGGATGACATCCGGACGACCATCGAGGAGCAGTACAGTAAAAGTTTGGGATCTGAGGTTTCTGCGGCTCTTAAAGAAGCGGCGGGGTCAACAACGAAAATTGAAGAGCACATTAAGGATTTGGAAAAAGCTGAAGAGACACTGCGGGATGCGCCGGTGGCCCGGATAGTGGCAACCCTTTTAGAATACGCGGTTAAGGCCAGGGCTTCGGACGTGCATATTGAACCGATGGAGGATAAGACCCGCGTCCGCTACCGGATTGACGGAATTCTCCAGGAACGCTTAACGCTCCCGAAAAAAGTTCACGCCAGTGTAATCTCCCGGATCAAGATTTTAGCGGATATGAAAATCGATGAACGTAGGATTCCCCAGGACGGGCGGTTTAAAGTTTCGGTGGGCAGCGCCGAAGTTGACCTGCGTGTTTCCACTCTGCCAACAGTGTTTGGTGAAAAAGTCGTTATCCGTTTATTGAAAGAGGAAGGCAAGTTATTAAACCTTCCGGAACTTGGCCTCCGGGGAACGGCTCTAAAAAGGATGGAAGAGGGTTTACTTAAACCAACCGGAGTTATTTTCGTCACGGGGCCGACCGGAAGCGGAAAAACGGTCACCCTGGCTTCTTGCCTTTCCAAAGTTTCCAGTGTCCGGGTGAACATTATTACGGTTGAGGACCCGGTTGAGATTAGGATTGCGGGGGCGTCGCAAGTTCAGATTAATCCCCAGGCCGGTCTGACATTCGCGTCGGGGCTCCGGTCAATTCTCCGCCAAGATCCCGATATTATAATGGTGGGTGAGGTGCGGGATAGCGAAACTGCCCAATTAGCGATTCAAGCCGCGTTGACCGGACATCTGGTTCTTTCCACGTTGCACACCAACAGCGCCGTCGGGGCCTTACCCCGGCTTTTGGATATGGGAGTGGAGGCTTATCTTCTGATTTCCTCGGTAAATACCGTCCTGGCCCAGCGACTCGTCCGGCGGATCTGTCCGAAGTGCGTTGAGCAGTATGAAGCCCCGCGTGAGGTGACGGCTGATTTCCAAAAAATCCTGGGTCCGCTTTACGACCAAAAAATGAAAGCCTTAGGTCGGGATAAGTTGCTCCTTTCCCGCGGCCACGGTTGCGACGAATGCGAGCGCCTCGGTTATTCGGGCCGGACAGGAATCTTTGAAGTTTTCAATGTTTCGGAGAAAGTTGCCCGCTTGGTTTTGGAGCACCGGACCTCTGATGATCTGCAAAAGATTGCGGTTGAGGAAGGAATGGTAACTTTGATCCAGGATGGTTATCTAAAAGCGATGGAAGGGCTGACGACTTTGGAAGAAGTTCTCAGAGTGGCGAGGGATTAATATGGAAATCAGTGAGATTTTGCAGAAGGTTATCGATAACGGCGCGTCCGATTTGCATCTGACCGTCGGCTCCCCCCCGATCCTGCGGGTTAACGGGCACCTCACGCCTTTACCCGGGTCGGATGTTCTTTCTCCCGAACAGGTCGAGGCTCTTATTCATTCGCTTCTGACGGAGGAACAAAAAGGACTTTTAACTAATCAGCTCGAACTGGATTTCTCTTTTTCCCTCCGGGGACAGGCCCGTTTCCGGGTTAATGCTTATCATCAGCGTGGCTACCTTTCCGCGGCTCTGCGCCTAATTCCTCTCCGTGTACCGACTTTAGAAGAACTTAATCTTCCGCGGATTCTTTACGATTTTTGCAATCTTCGCCAAGGCTTTGTCTTGGTGACCGGGCCGACCGGTCAGGGAAAGTCAACGACCATCGCCGCGATGCTGGACTACATTAACGAGAACCGGCGGGTACATATTATCACTATTGAAGATCCGATCGAATACATCTATCCGCATAAGCAATCGCTGATTGAGCAGCGGGAGATGCACCTCGACACGGGTTCTTGGGGAATTGCCCTCCGGTCGGTTTTGCGTGAAGATCCTGATGTTGTTCTCGTGGGCGAGATGCGGGACTTGGAAACAATTTCGGCCGCCATTACTATTGCCGAAACTGGACACCTTGTTTTCGCGACCCTCCACACCAACTCTGCCGCTCAGACAATTGACCGAATTATTGATGTGTTTCCGGAAAATCAGCAACCGCAAATCCGGATTCAACTCGCTTCGATTATCGAAGGCGTTGTTTCCCAACGTTTAGTTCCGGCCTTAAGCGGCGGCCGGGTTCCGGCTGTCGAGGTTCTTTTAGCGACCGGCGCCGTTCGAAATGTTATCCGGGAAGGAAAGACTCACCAGATCGATAACATTATCAGCACTTCCGGAGAGAGCGGAATGTTTTCGATGGATCAGTCTCTGTCCCAACTGGTTAAAGGCGGGAGGATTTCGATGGAAACCGGCCGGAGTTATTCGCTGCATCCCGAGGAGTTTTTAAGATTAGTAAAGACGACAGGTTAATTACTTATGGCACTTTATTCATATATTGCTAAAGACCGCGAAGGAAAAACTTTTACGGGGTTAGTGGATGCGCCGGGGACGGAACAGGCGATAACTATTCTCCATGACCGGGGTTGGGTGGTCACGTCGTTGGATGTGAAAGAAAGTCCGAAGCAAATTTCGTTTTGGCTGAAGAAGTTCCAGCGGGTCTCCGAGGGGGAGAAAACAATTTTTACCCGCCAGTTGGCGACAATGATTGAGGCCGGGTTGCCGATTGACCAAGCCTTAGGAATCCTTACGAAGCAATTGAAAAATGATCGGATGCGGGAAATCCTTGAAACCGCTTCGCATGATGTTGAGGGTGGCCTATCTTTATCTGCAAGCCTTTCGAAATATCCGGAAGTTTTTGACCGGATCTATGTCAACCTGATTAAAGCCGGTGAAGCCTCCGGAGCGCTTGATAAAGTCCTCTCCCGTCTGGCCGACGTTGGCGAACGCAATCGTGAATTCACCTCTTCAATTAAGCAGGCAATGATATATCCGATTATCGTCTTCACGGCAATGGGTGGGGTTTTTACTATTATGATTGTCTTTGTTTTGCCGAAGCTGACTGACATGTATAAAGACATGGGAGTCGCTCTTCCCCTGCCGACCCAGATAATGCTTGGGATTTCCCAGTTTGTTACTAATCAGTGGTGGCTTCTCCTCGCGATCCTCGCGACGGCCGGGGCCGGTTTTTATTACTATTCGAAGACGGCTTACGGGCAGTATCAGTTGGCTTATTTATCTCTTAAGACGCCGATATTAGGAAGTATCATCGTGAAAACCAATTTAGCTCAATTTTCTCGGACTTTAAGTTGGCTGGTTTCGGCGGGCCTCCCTTTTTTGGAATGTTTGGAGATTGTCAGCCAGGGATTAAGCAATCTTCTTTTCCGTAATGCGTTAAAAGACGCTGCCAAACAGGTGGAGCGGGGCATTAATCTTTCCGTGCCTTTAAGGAATAACCCTTTGTTTCCGCCGATCCTTTCCCAGATGCTGGTCGTTGGCGAGGAAACCGGTCGGATTGATGAGGTGATGCTTAAAATTTCCAATTTTTTCGAATCGGATGTTGAGAGGTCTTTAAAGAATATTACCGTCGCTCTTGAACCTTTAATAATGATTTTGCTAGGATTGGTTGTTGGCGTATTAGTTTTTTCAATCGTAACGCCGATATATAAGTTGACCAGCGCTTTTTAATATGTCTGACCTGCCTGTGTTTAGGAATTTATTGTTGAAGGGAGGTGAAAAAGAGTAAACGGAATTTATGAATAAACGTGGATTTACCCTCGTTGAGTTATTGGTGGTTATTGCTATTCTTGGTGTTTTGGTCGGTGTTGCCTACATCGCGATTAATCCGGCAGAGATGATGAAAAAGAGCCGCGATTCCAAAAGGCTTTCCGACTTAGCCACGATTCGCAAGGCCGTTGACCTCGCCTTAGCGAATGGGAGGACTCTCACCGCTTCGACCTGTACGGCGACAGTACCCTGTTCGAGTACTGGGACCAGAGGCGTTGACGGAACCGGTTGGGTTAATGTCATTCTCAGTGATTATCTCTCGACTCTTCCAATCGATCCGAAGGCCGCCGACAGTAGCTTTACCGATGCCGCTGGAGCTTCCGTTACCCCGGAGTACCAGTTTGCAAACGACGGCAGTACCTACGAATTACGCGGACATCTCGAGTCGACAGCGAACGCCAGTTTCTACACGACAGACGGCGGAGATGATGCCGGTTGGTATGAAGTCGGTACAAAATTATCCCTCCTTTAAGGCGGGGTAATCTAGGACGCTTCCGGCTCACGAAACTCGCACGGGTTTCGTTTGGGCCAGTCTCGCCGAAGATGGCGAGTCCGGGCGGGCCGGATGCTGTCTTGGAGTAAGTTGAAGACTGTTTAGGTATTTTTTGAGCTAGGAGGTGGAATAATTTGGAAAGAAAAACAACAGGCTTTACACTTGTGGAGTTGCTTGTAGTAGTTGCAATCTTGGCCGTTTTGGTCGGTATTTCTGTGATCGCCTTAAATCCTTTGGAGCTGATGAGAAAGAGCAGGGACGCCGCCAGGCTGACTGATATCGCTTCGGTCCGAAAGGCGATTGATTTAGTTACCACCGGCGGGTCAACTTTAAGCAGTTCATCCTGCACAGTACTGACTCCTTGCAGCAGTCTTAGCGGAACACGGAATCCGGACGGAACCGGGTGGCTGAATGTGGATTTGTCCAAGTACCTGCCGACGCTGCCGGTCGATCCGAAGGCGGCCGACGGCAGTTTTATCGATGCGGTCGGGACTTCGGTTCCGGCGGAATATCAGTTCACCAACGACGGCAGTTATTACCTGCTGCGGATTCGTCTCGAGTCGGGTGCGAATTCTCTTCTTTATTCGACTGATGGAGGCCGGAGCGATAGCTGGTATGAGGTTGGGACGAAACTGACGCTGTTGGACTAGTCGGGAATTACGAATAACGAATTAGGAATTAGGAATTAGGGATTATGACCCGTAATTCGTGATTCCAACTTCGTAATTCCTCCGGATTACTATTTTCATATGGTTTACCTTTTATTATTTCTACTCGGCTTGTGCGTCGGGTCATTTCTCAACGTCGTCATCGACCGTCTCTCCCGCGAAGAGAGTTTAGGGGGCAGGTCTTATTGCGAGAATTGCCAAAAAAGTTTGGCATGGTTCGAGTTGCTTCCCGTTCTTTCCTGGTTTTGGCTTAGGGGAAAATGCCGCCGCTGCAAAAGTAATATCAGCTTCTACTATCCTTTAGTTGAACTTCTAACCGGCCTGCTCTTTTCTGTCGGAATATTTCTTTCATTCCCCCGCGGCTTTTCACTATCTTTCCCCAGCGTAATTACCGTACTTTATCTGCTCGTAATTATTTCGGTTCTCACGGCGGTTTTTTTCACCGATCTAAAGTATGGGGTGATCCCGGATCAGTTAATATTAATCGGTGTTTTCTCGACCGTTGCTTACCGGTTGCTTTTGATAATAGAACGTATCGGTGGAACTTATTTAAAATTGAAGAATGATGTTAACGGCTTGGGCCCGTATTTATTGAGGACGGATTATCTTGCGCTGCATCTCCGCTCCGAGCTGGTCGATCTGCTCGTTTTCTTTTTATCCGGCCTTATTCTCGCTTTTATTTTTTGGCTAATTGTAAAACTGACGAGGGAAAAAGGGATGGGGACCGGTGACGTTACTCTTGGTTTCCTAATTGGTCTAATCAGTGGTTTTCCCGGAGTGGTGGTCAGTGTTTTCCTCGGTTTTTTATTCGGCTCTATAGTAAGCATCCTCCTGATAATTCTCCGCCGGAAGCGTTTCGGACAGACCGTCCCCCTTGGGCCTTTCTTAATTATTGCCCTATTGATTACACTTTTTTTTGGTGATAGTCTGATTAAGTGGTATATAAACCTGCTCTAGGAAGGGGGTGGATCTGCAAGATAATGAAAAAAACTTCTCCAATAAATAAACATTTGGGGTTCACCCTTATTGAGGTTCTGGTGGTTATTACTCTGCTTGGGATCTTAATGGGTGTTGTTTTGGTAGTTATCGATGTCCCCTCTCAGCGTATCCGGGCGAAGCAAGGGGTGGCTAAGGCAAGTATTTCCAAGTCCTGTAGCGCGTTTACCGCATGTTTGTCCTCATCTCTAACCGGGGCGACAACGGATTGTGATACGTGGGCAAAAATCGGGGCGATTACGCCGACCCAGCCGACCGGCTACACTTACACGACAACGGTAACCGGTCCTTCTGTTTCCGGGGATACCTGTACGATTGCCTGTGACGTTAATGGTAATGTATCGGTTACCGGGGCTGGCTGTAAAGTTCAGTAAATACTAGTCAAGCTATGAGAGGTAATCACCGGCGCCGGGCCTTTACTCTAATAGAGATACTGATTGTGGTTGTTCTTTTAGGGATATTGGTTGGTATTGTTGTCCTCGTAATTGACGTCCCTATGCAACGGAAAAGAGCCCGTCAGGCGGTTGGCCGGGAGAATATTGGGAAAGCCTGTTCGGCTTTTACCGGTTGTTTGGTTACGTCCCAGACCGGAGACTTGGAAGAATGTTCCAGTTGGATCCAAATCGGGGTTGCTGAGCCGCTTGATCCTGCAGGTGCCATTTATACAATGGATAGCAACGGGCCGTCAATATCTATTGATGGCTGCCTAATAAGCTGTAATAATCAGGGGATGCTTTCTCTCGCGGATGAAGTTGGGGGGATTTGCCTAATTCGTTAATTTCGGCAAAACCTGCTTCTTATGAAAAAAGGATTTACCTTAGTTGAGCTTCTCGTAACTATTTCTATCTTAGGGATTTTAATGGGCTTGGTGGTTACGGTTTTAAATCCGGCCTCCTTCCGGGCGAAAGCCCGAGACGGCCGCCGGCAAAGCGATTTGCAGGTGGTTCAGAGCGCGATTGAGATGTATTACGCGCAAAACTCCGTTTATCCTTCCGGAACCAGTGCAGACGCTTTAAATATTGTATTGGGTGCCAGCGGCGGGGGTGCATGGGCAGTCGGCGGTGTGACATATCTTTCCAGGACACCAAAGGATCCGCAAACTCCTCCGCAACCGTCCTATTGTTATGCGCCTGCCGGCAGCGGCTATTTTATTTGTGCCCAGATGGAAGGCAGTTCAACTCTTTGGGTTTCCGGTTCCTGCAGTTCCCGAACCTACAACTTCTGTCTCCAAAATACCTACTAGCGTGATAGACTTCATTAGGATGCTGCCCGAACGGAATGGTTTTAAAAAAGGCTTTAGTCTTTTGGAATTAATCGTTTCTTTGGCTATTCTCACTTTGATTTCAAGTGTCCTGATTCTTATCATTAATCCTCTTCAAATTAAGAAAAAAGGCCGGGATGTCGTCCGCCTGATGGATTTGGGGACAATTGCCCAGGCAGTTGAAAGCTACGCGGTTGACAACGGGTCGCCTCCGGAAACCGAAGGCGTATTACGGCGGAGTGATACCTCTCTAACCCCGGGCCAGCCGCCGCAACTTTCCAATGGGCAGGGCTGGATCGGAACTGATCTTTCGGCCTACCTGGAAAAATTACCGGCAGATCCGCTTAACACCTGGCCCTTCATTTATCGGTATGAAAAGGCGGGAAAAAGATTTGAAATTGACGCCGCGCTTGAGGATTATACTAATCTGCTAACCGAAGACCGAGGGAGTGATCCTTCTCGGTATGAACGGGGAACGGACCTGACTATCCTATGAAACCAGCAAGCAGCTTTACCTTGGTGGAACTGATGTTAGTCGTTTCGATTATTACAATCCTGGCGGCGGTTTCGCTTCCCACTTTTACCGGCTTTCAAAAGAGCCAAACCCTAAACGATTCGGCGAAAAAACTTAAATCGGACTTACGTTATATTCAAAATAAATCTCTTTCTTCCGTTAATGGCAAAGCATGGGGAGTTCACCTGACTAACAATTCATCGAGTTACCAATTTTTTTACTGCACCCCCAACAGTTTAAGTTATGAGGAGTACCTTTTTAGCGTGACGAGCCGTTGTACCGGCTCGACTGTCATTTCGTTTACCTCGCCGGCAGTGGTTATCAGGACGTCAACTTTTTCGGATATTGTTTTCGACAATCTCAACGGGACCTTAGTGGCCGACGGGTCGTTACCGGTTGGTGATTTGACTATTAATGTCGCGTACGCCGATGGGTCGGCTTCGAAAACGGTAACCCTGGGGCGCGGAGGGAGGATTGAAGAATGAGCGGGAAGCATCGAGCGGGCCAAACACTGGTCGAAACAAGTATTGCGATCGGGGTTATTACTATAGTTGTTGCTGCTTTAATTGCCATGGGTATTTCCGCGATGCGGTCTTCCTCTTTTTCAAAAAATAGAATTATTGCAGAAAAAGTCGCTAACGAAGCTCTTGAAGCCATGCGGGGTCTTAAAAACGCAACCGCTCCGGCAGATTTTAATTCTGTTTTTAACCCGTCATCCTGCTATCAACTCAGCTCCGGAACCCCGCGCTATATTCTTCCGATTACTGTCTCCTGCGCCAGTTACCAAAATTACACTACGACGCCGTATCAATATAAAATTTCCGTGGCCGACACGACGCAAAACGGGGTGACAGGTAAAACAATTTCGGTTGGCGTAACCTTTCTGGATTCCGGCGGGATGCACGAAACTTCAATGCAGACTTTTTTTACAAATTGGTGATGAAAAAGGAAATTGTATCACATGTCATTGCGAGGAGGCCGCCGACGCGGCAACCTCAATGGGATTGCTTCGGATGCTCTCGCAATGACGGGATACTTAGAGGAGGCTTTACTTTAGTTGAACTTTTGGTCGTTATCAGCCTGTTTTCAATTCTGGCGGCGGCGGGAACGGAAATATTTATTCCGATGGTAAGATCTTACAACAAAGCCAACATCCAAAATGAGGTAAATCAGAACGGTAATTATATCTTAACCCTAGTGGCAGACCAGATTCGAAATGCGAAAAGGGTTGTTGCCTACAGCTCCGATTCGCGGTCCAGCAGTATCCAAATTGAAGACTACGACGGCAATTTAACCACTTTTAACCGTGTTGGCGATAATACGGGCTGTACGTCCTCCGATCCTAAAAATGGCTATTTGCAGATGAGCAGAGTCGGCCGAAATTCTTTAACCGATGTCCCTCTAAATAATCTTGATAAGAAAAACGGGGTCAACGTGGAAAATTTCGTTATTGATGTTGATAACAGTGTGAGTCCGTATTCCGTGAGTATTACCCTAATTTTGTCCCAAGGCTGTGCGACTTCTTCAACGGTTGATTATCTTGCCCGCTCCGTTTTTTCGACGACGGTAACCTTGCGGAATTACTAATACTAAGGTTGCGTTGACGTAAATGAAAACGGTTCTTATACTTAAAATGATGCTGCCCACTTTTACTGCGCGTCGATCCGGTCAAACGTTGGTCCTTGTCATCCTGGCGATGGCTGTTTCTCTCGCTGCCGGTTTGGCCATTTCCAGCCGTTCCCTGTCTTCCCTGAAAAGCAGCAGCTTCTCGACGCAATCTTCCGCCGCCTATCACGCCGCTGAGGCCGGGGCGGAAGAAGCTTTAATGTGGTTGGCAGACGGCGCTCATACCAACGGCTTAATTTCCGGTTCAATTCCGCGTCCCTACACGGGTGCCGGTACTTTAACCGGGGCCCGCTACGACTACTCAATTGACGTCGGTGGCGGTGGCAGCGCTAATTACGCTCTTCACCTCGATAAGGATAAGACCCAGGAGATAAAGCTTAACGGTATCACGGGGCCTAAAAATGTCGATATCTGTTGGGGCCTTTCCGGGGATAGCGGAGACGACGCTTCGATCGAGATGTTGCTAGTTACCGGAGATGCCGGCTCGGGTTATACTCTTTCGCAAAAGATTGGAGTTAACGGCAGTAGCACTTTTGGGGGTCTGCCGCTCAATAACGGTTTCGATGTTCCTCCTTCCGGAGACGGTACCTACCGCCATTGCCGGAACGTTTCCTGGCCGGGCAGCGAAAAGGCCCAACTCCTTCGTATTAAAGCGCTCTACAATAATACTTCGGCGGTCGTTAAACCGACAACGATTACGCTTCCTGCCCAGGCTTTTATCGTCAATTCCACCGGCGCTGCCGGGGAGTCAATCCGGAAATTGGAAGTGACGAAAACCCTCCCGGCCCTACCGGAGATTTTTGATTTTGCTATCTTTACCCCTGCTGATTTAATCAAGTAACTTCCCGTTCCCCTCGTTTTGGTAATTAAAGGAGCATTATTATAAACTGCTTTTGTGCGTATTGCGGTTAACGGTTATTTTTATTCGCAGCCTTTTTGCGGGCAGGGGGTTTATCTGCAAAATGTCCTGCGGGTTTTGTCTTTGCTAAAAGATGGAAATGAGTATTTACTTTTCCGGCCACTGGTTTCCGGTCGGCTTCGGCGGTGGTATAAGCTTCTTTGGGAAAACTTCGAATTCCCCCTGCGCTGTTTTCTGGCTCGTGCCGATTTGGCCTTTATCCCTTATTTCGGTCCGCCGCTATTTTCCCCGGTTCCGTTTGTCCTGACCATCCACGATCTCGTTCCCTATCTCTTTGCCCAATACCGGTTGCCGGTAATCGGCAATCTCTATAATCTTCTCCGCCGGTTCGGGGCTTCCCGGGCCCTGTGGGTTATCGCGGACTCTATTTCTACCCGTGACGATATCCTGAATCTACTCCGCCTGCCCGAGAAAAAAGTTAAGGTGGTTTACCTAGGGGTTGAACCGGAGTTTCGCAAAATTGATACCCCCTTTAAATTGGATGAAGCCCGCCTGCGGCTAAACTTGCCCGAAAAATTCATTTTATATGTTGGGGGGATGGATTACCGGAAAAATCTGAAAAGGCTTGTCAAAGCAGTGGGTTTGCTTTCAAAGGATGACTCTGCTCTTTCTCTGGTCATTGTTGGTCAGCCAAAAGTTCAGCATCTGAAGTATTTAGATTATCCTTATATTAAAATTATTAATAAAGCTGACCGAAAGGACCTGCCGGCTATTTATAATTTGGCCAAAGTTTTTGTTTACCCATCTCTTTATGAAGGTTTTGGCTTGCCCCCGTTGGAGGCTTTGGCGTGCGGGATTCCGGTTGTTGTCAGCCGAAACTCTTCCTTGGGGGAAATATTTAACGAAGCCGGGTATTACATTGAGGACGAAAGAAACGTGGAAAGTATTGCCTTAGCTCTTGATAAGGCTCTTCATCCCGATCCTTCAGAATTCCGGACGAAACAGGAAAAAGGTTTTGAGTTGGCAAAAAGGTATAATTGGGAAGAAACTGCCCGGTGTCTAGCCGAAGTATTTAACTATGAAAATTGCTGTTGTTCACGATGACTTTATCCAAAAAGGCGGGGCGGAGAAGTTGGTTTTGGCGCTTCTTGAAGTTTGTCCAGAGGCCGATCTTTATACTTCAATTATCAGTCGGTCTTGGGGAGAGTTTTTTGCCGCCAGGAAAATCAGATTCAGTGCAAGTTTTATGCAAAAATTGCCTTGGGTGGAGAAACTTTTCCGGTTTTATTTTCCCCTCTATCCCCTGGCGTTCGAGAGCTTTAATTTCGACGGTTATGACTTAGTGATTTCTTCCTCAGCCCGTTTTGCTCACGGGATTATCACCAAGCCGGGAACGGTCCATATCGCTTATATCAACTCCCCGGGGCGAATGTTTTGGGAACCGGACAAGTACTTTGAAAGACTCGGCCGATTGCGGAAGATTATCCTCACTCCCCTACTTTCTTATTTGAGAATTTGGGATTTCACTTCAGCCCGGCGGCCGGATTACCTGGTTGCTAATTCCCGCTCCGCTTCCGGAAAAATTGAAAAGTATTGGGGGATGTCCCCCGCTGCGGTTATTTACCCGTTTAGCGAAAGCAACGAGGCCGCCTCGATGGGATCTCCGAGGCAGCCTCGAACTTCTGCACAAGTGGGCGATGGGTATTACCTGGTTATTTCCCGGCTTAACCGCTGGAAAAGAATTGATTTAGCCATTGAGGCCTGCAACGAGCTCCACCAATCTTTAGTAATAATCGGCGAAGGTCCAGAGAGAAAGTTCTTAGAAAAAATGTCCGGCCCGTTGACGGAATTTAAGGGCTATATTAGGGATCAGGAAAAGTGGGAGTACATTCGGGGCTGCAAAGCGCTGATTCAGACCCAAAAAGAAGATTTTGGGATAACGGCTTTGGAAGCGCAGTTGGTCGGGAAACCGGTGATTGCTTATGGCCAGGGGGGAAGCCTTGAAACCGTGATTGAGGGAAAAACCGGAATGTTTTTTTCCGCGCAGACTAAGGAGTCTTTAATCGAGGCCTTGGGGATTTTCAACGAATCCTCGTATTTGTCTTCCGACTGCGTAAAACAGGCGGATAATTTCAGCAAGGAACGGTTTCTTTCCGCGTTTAATGATTTAGTTTATAAATCTGCGTTTGACCGGAGGAATAAACAACCTCTCCCAAATCCCTAAACTTCGCCTCGCTTAAGGGATATTTTTTTCTTTCAAGTTCACCGACAAAGATGTAGGACACTTTGTATTTATTCAGGAGTTTTTGGGCCTCACCCGTACTTACGGTGGAATATATTTGTTGAATGTCAGGAGCGCGCTCGGTTGAATACCGGTTGCTCTTCCGCCACAGCCACTCGTGGACCGACCAGCCGAAAATAGTCGGCAGACCTGTATTGGCCGAAACACGGGCGTACTCGGAATAACTTTCCCCGGCGGCCTCAAGAATAACCGGAGTACCGGGAACATTTTTATTTAGCCACGCGACGGCCGCGTAATCATCAGGATGATCTCTCTTCAGAAAAGATAAACCGTTGAGTTCAGTGGGGTTTCCTAAATTGCCGTAGTAGCCGCGAATGGCGTAAAAAGGGAAAGTGCCACTAATAATAATGGCGAGCGAAAATAATATAAAACACACGAACCTTTTGACCGGTCGGGTTTTTAAGAAAATCATTAGCCGGAAAAATACGTAAGGGGTTGCGAGGGCGAAAATAATAAAGGCTTGGTAAGTAAATTTAAACATCGTGTTCGCACGGGGTTGGGTGGTATAGATGTCCTTAAAATAGAAAAGCTCGGGGAAGATTATTAATAGAATCGCGGTAAGCCCGGCCGCGGCGATAAAAATATCGGCCGGCGTCCTAGTTGATGAATCACGGCGGAAATAATACAGGAAGGCAGCGATAAACGGTAAAAAGCTTCCCCAAAGTATAAGCAGTTGCCACAAGGGGCTTTGTTCGGGGGCGAGGGCGATACCGCTGATGAAAGGATTAAAAGTGAGCAGAAAGGGCAGAGAGGCAACAAGAAAGCTTACTCCGGCAATGGAAATAACTTTGCTCCAGTTGACGAGAGTTTTAAAGAGGGATATTTGTTTGTTAGTCAGGATTTCGTACAAAACAAGAAAGCCGAAAAGCAAGAGATAAATAACCGCGTCGAGGCTGTTGGTCATATATAGGATTCCCAGAAGAACGCCAAGGAGGATGAACGGTAAGAATTCCCCCGTCATTGCGAGCTGAACCCCTCGAATGGAAGGGTCGGTGAGGCGCGGCAATCTGACCGCTTCGGTCATCCTGAGTGCAATCGAAGGATCTCGTGATTGCTTCGTCCCCTCCGAATCGGAGGTTCCTCGCAATGACGGTTTGTATAAGTCCTGTGAATGTGTAAGATGCTGCCATATTTGAAAAATAAGGGCGATGGCTAGGAGAACAAACGGAATATCCAAAACGTGGCCGTGCAAATCCGCAACGACAAAACTGTAAAGAGGAAACTCGTGGATGGTTCGCGGGATGAACCGGGTGGCGTCGGGGTACCAGTAACCGGCAGAGCCTTTAAGGTAGGCGAAGATAGGATGGAGGTTGCCGAAAAGGGTGACAAAGGCGGCGGTTAGGAGTCCTGAAAATAGCGGGACACTAATATGCAATTTTAGTTGACGGAGGAAGTTTAGGCCTAATGAAAAGGCGGTGGTAAAAGTTAGGGCGAACAGAGTGGCTAGCATCAGGTTGTAGCCGATTTCGGGAAGAACTCCGGAAATTTTTATTAACAGCGCCACGACGAAATGGCCGTAATAATAATAATTGAGGGAAAAGCCGGAAAGCCACATATCCTTAGGGGGAAAGAAGTCTGTCCGCAAAACCGAGTTAATAATTCCGAAATCCATCGGTTTTTCGAGGCTGGCTAAGGATGGTTCCTGCGAACGGACGAAAAGCCAAAACAGAAAAGCGAGACTGAAGAGAAGTTCTTCGAGGAGGATTAGTGGCAGGGCCTGGTAACGGGTGGTAATGTTTGGTAACGGATTGTTAAGAAGGAGGAAAGTAAGGATAAGTAGAAAGAGCCCGGGAATAATAAGAAGTGTAATCGGCGAAGCCGCGAAAGGCAGGATACGAAAACTGGAGAGGTACCAGATTGGCAGGCTAAAAAACGCCAGAGCGATAATTTTAGAATATACGTAGCCGCGGTCAGCGCAGTTGGGAAATAAGCGGAAAGACAGCGGAAACGCAAGAAGTCCACCCAGAAAGATAACTAACCACCAATTTAATATTGAAGTTGCCACCGGCATCTTCTAATAATATCAGTATTTATTGGTGATTTGTAACATTGACACGAGTTTCGCGCTTTAACCCAAAATCGTCTTGTTCGTTCCGTGCCGTCATTCTGGGGACCCTGAGCGGAGTCGAAGGGGACTCCAGAATCGATTCTGGATGCTCCGCCAGTTGGCGGATTACCAGAATGACGTTAGGCGATTAACAAGTACGAAACCCGTGATTGAGCCGGAAAACATCGAGGTCGGTGTTGTTGGTTGACAACAACCGACCTCGTTAGTAGTTTTCCACGATTGTTCGTTGAGTCAATGGCACGAACAATAACTGACCGGCCTGAATCTTGTTCGGGTCAGGTAAATTGTTGGCTTCGGCTAAAACTGGAGCAGAGATACCAAAATTTTTTGCGATACTCGAAATGGTATCCCCCACCCTAGCCGTATACCAAACCCCATAATTTGTCCGTTCGTCAATTGTCGCCCGGATAAAAATCCGATTTTTGGGATTCTCGGGCAGACCCGGTTCGATCGAACAGGTAATCAATGTTAATACCCAACCGTCGGTCGGATTTTGAAAATCGGACTCGACCTCACGGGGTAATAATCCCATCCACCGTACCGTAAACTCCACGGCGTAGTATTCTCCATTCCGGTCTTGTATCCAGACGTGGACCGGATCACCGAGTTTCAGCAAAGCCAAATCAACAATATTGTTACCGACCCTGGCTTGCCGATGACACCAAAGAGTAATGTTGTCTCCATTAACTTCCTCGTATTCACCTCGGTAAACCCCCCAGCAGCCGCGCGAATCCCGTTCACTAGGATCGTCTCGCCAAACGTAAGCGGCTTGAAAATCGTTCCAACCAAAAGTTACGTAATACGGTTGGATCTCCTGGAGGCCTTGCGACGGGATTTCCAGTCGGGTAACCCTTAGGCCGGATATACCTTCTGTCGACGGAGCAACCGGCTGTGGCGCGAGAATGGCAATTTTCTCGGCTGTGACTGGTCCTTCCGCCCGGGCAGTGCCAACCGTAAGCCAAAATAAGACGCAAATAATAGAAAGAGCTAATCTTTTCATCGGGGCAACCCTCCTTTCTTTTTTCTCTTTTTAAACCCGATTTAATACCTGTTATTATAGGTTTAAACCCAATTTTGTTTTTTGTCAAATCCGGTAATAGGTTGTAAATCATATCTCAGTTTTCGCTAAATCGTGCGTCTCAGTTTTCGCGTCCATGGCCAAAAC
>ERZ1292633.1200-Hain-H41-02um-R1-1200-length-28400-cov-5_pt1 | contig 28400 bp, 25 predicted proteins | sample MGYA00564406_ERZ1292633 | MGnify/ENA primary metagenome ERZ1292633 (study PRJEB36523, sample SAMEA6512639) | groundwater metagenome | collected 2019-01-08 | study: AquaDiva: Metagenomics assemblies of 32 groundwater samples | reverse complement strand
CTCGCTCCGCTCGTCTTGTGTACCGGCTCCGGTTTTCGATTCTCTCTGACTCGCTACATACGGCAACGGCCTCGAAACTAGCGTTTCGAGGCCGGCCATCTGTGCGGCCAGAGAGAATCGAACTCTCGACTAATCCTTGGCAAGGACTCATTATACCACTTAACCATGGCCGCAGTATTTACTTTGAAAAATCTTTCCGTACCGGCCCAACCAAGCGATTGAACGCACGCCTCAAAACCGTGTTGCCGATTATAGTATTTCCGACGTCTTAATGCAATGTTCTTTTTAAGAATCGCCCTCGATCATTTCTCCGACGACATACAGGGCTCCTTGTGAACCAACGATGGCACTGTGCGGAGCACCGACCGGTACATCAAAGCGTTCGCCGGCTTTCACTTCTTTCTTATCTCCTGAGAAATCAAAGGTTACTGAACCGTCGGTAATGAAAATAGTGACTTTGCCCTTGTGGGTGTGTGTCTGGTAGATCGTTCCTGGCTTATCTTGCCACTCAAAAACATGCGTAAAACCTTCGTCTTCAAGTATTTTGATAAAACGTTCAGAAAGTTCCATAGCTACAGTATACAAAAAAATAAAACGCCGTTGGTCACATCTGTGACCAACGGCGCGTAATGAAAACTGCTTCCCTTGGGAAAATCAGACCGCTCTCTTTTTCAACGGTTGATAGGCTAGAACATTGTGGTACGCACAATATGATTTTTTACCACTGCGAAGCAAGCCGCAATACCGAAAATTTGGCTTGGTGGGGTCGCCGATCGGCCAACTGCAGTTATTATCAGTCAGATTCCCGATTGAAACATACTGCTCCGGGTCGATCGTAAATTCAAGACTGACTTCCTTTGGGAAGGACACTACGTTACTTGGAGGCACTAGTGTCATTTTGGCGCGAGCCACTTCGGTTTTTTGATCCTTGTACTTACGTAAACCAGCCGGAAGTGCCCGCTTCGGCAACCCAAGCCGGCGCACCTTGCCAATGACTCCATTTTTCGTCACACCGCCAAGTTTTTCGGCAATACGTGCAGATGAGAGTCCATCTGCCCAATACTGCTTCAGCAATTCGACTCTTTCACTACTCCAACCCATTTGTGATCCTCTCTTTAAAGAACGGCTGCTTTTACGGACGCAAAAACAGGGTTGTAGTGTACGTCGAATGTATCGATATGGCAAACTGCAGATACATAAACTGCCACGGTCTCTTTTGGACCGTGGCAGGAGAAATTTAGCGGGATGCGGGGTTGTGCACGAAGCGGCCGACCGTTCGCGGCGGGCCAGACCGCCGCCGCGCTGGTTGAAAAGCCCTCTCCGCATGCAGAGCACAATACGAACCCCGACCGCCGGCGGTCGACTGACCGCAATAGTGAAAGTCGTCTGTGAAGGGGTCTCCGAGTGGCCAGCAACATTGTTCTTGAGCAGTTTTCAGTGGATTCGGGCCGACGTCGTCGGTGAGATTGCCTGAAAAAATATCGGTGAGCCGCTGTATTTCCTTGCGCGTGTCGGCGTCAGATGCCTTTATAGCATTTGAAAATGCTCGGAGCGATGCTGGGGCGGCGCGACCCTTAAGTTCGAGCCGTTGCACCTTACCAGTGACAGCATTTCGCGTCACACCTCCTAGTTTACCGGCAATTTGCGGTGCTGAAAGACCGTCTGCCCAGTACTTTTTAAGGAGCACGACTCGTTCTTCATTCCATGCCATTGATGCCTCCGTGGCTTGTGAACGTAAAGTCACTACCGAAGTAGTACCCTTAGTGTACGACACAGTTGACCGAAACAGAACGTAACACCTGTGCGAAACATAAGGTTGCAACTGAGTCAATTTCGGGCACTTTACTCCAAAATTCAGACATAGAAAATTTCGCTTCAGTCCGGCTTTCGAGTTTGCTCCCAGCAATGCCCGGCCATCTCAAAAAATCCAGCATGGAGCTGGACTTTTTAATATGGTGCACCTGCCAGGACTCGAACCCAGAACGACTGGTCCGAAGCCAGTTGTGATATCCATTTCACCACAGGTGCGTTTTGTGTTCGACATGATACGCGCAAAAAGAAGAAAGCGCAACGCATTTCTGCTAGAATGGCAGGATGAAGATTTCTCAGGTGCGCATACCCGATGAGGTGAAGCGTGTGTCTGACACACTCGAAAACGCTGGTTTTGAGGCCTATTTGGTCGGCGGCTGTGTGCGTGACCTCATCCGGGAGGTCGGGCCAAAAGACTGGGATCTGACGACACCCGCCCGTCCCGAAGATATTCAAAGACTCTTTCCGGAACACTACGCAAACAATGACTTTGGTACGGTTGGTGTCAAAACTGAATCGGAAGACGCGCGCCTAGCGGTAATAGAGGTGACGCCCTACCGAGCCGAAAGCGGTTATAGCGACTTGCGCCGCCCAGATACGGTGACGTTTGGGGTGACGCTTGAGGAAGATTTGGCGCGGCGAGACTTCACCATCAACGCGCTGGCGTATCGTTTGAAAGACCAAAAAATCGTTGATCTATATGGCGGGATTGCTGATTTGGCCGCCAAGCGCCTCCGCACGGTCGGGGCCGCTAGTGATAGGTTTTCTGAAGATGCGCTCCGGATGATGCGGGCGGTGCGCTTGGCGGCCGAGCTCGGCTTTGTGATCGACACCGACACCATGGCCGCCATTTCGCAACATCACGCACTCATAAAAAAAATCGCGGTTGAGCGTATTAGTGTGGAGTTTCTGCGTATTATCGACTCTAAAGAACCGATGAAAGGTATTGTTTTTCTCGAAAAACTTGGCCTTTTGCAACACGTTCTGCCTGAACTCCTCAACGGCATTGGTTGCGAGCAGGGTGGAGCGCACGCTTTTGACGTGTACGAACACAACCTGCGCACGCTTCAAGCGGCCGCAGACAAGAACTATCCGCAATTTCTGCGTTTGGCCGCGCTATTCCACGATATTTCCAAGCCAGAAACCAGACGAACGGGGGGCAAGAATAAGCAATACACTTTTTTCGGGCATGAAGTAGTGGGTGCCAAAGTAGCCAAACGAGTCCTGGAACGGCTCAAAATACCACGTGAAACCATTGACATAGTGGTGAAGTTGGTACGCTGGCACATGTTTTTTTCTGACCCAGATCAAATCACTCTTTCGGCGGTGCGGCGCACGATTGTCCGGATAGGGGAGGACCATATTGAGGACTTGCTCAACCTGCGCGTCTGCGACCGCATCGGCACTGGTCGACCAAAGGAACAACCGTTTCGCTTCCGCAAGTACAAGGCTATGGTGGACGAAGCACTGCGCGACCCGATTTCGGTAAAATTGCTCAAAGTGAACGGGGACCGAATTATGGAACTCTCGGGCGAGAAGCCAGGCAAAAAACTTGGCTGGGTACTCCACGCTTTATTAGAGGAAGCGCTTGAGGACAGTGGTAAAAATACGCCTGAATATATGGAAAAAAGAGCTCTTGAACTGCTCAGACTGCCCGAAAATGAACTCATAAACCTGGCCGAGGCCGGAAAACTAAAGCAGGCTGAAGAAGAGGCAGCGGCTTTAAAGGACATTGCCCGGGAGCACAAGGTGGGATAGTTGTCCTTTATATAGACAGGTTGCCTCGGAATTTGCCTAAGTTGCAGCTCGCCGCCAGTGGATTCTCCCTCGGTAGGTCACGAGTACCGGCTTCGGAATTTGCCCAAGGGTAGAGTATTAAATGGTTGGGTTCGTCCAGCAATTTCAGCTGGGACAAAAGCTGAAATTGGGACGTAAATTCGTAATATGCCCTTTGGGCATTTGCTCATTTAAAAAAAGGCCTGGGGAGTCGAGTGGCAAGCAGTGTGCGCTTGTCGGCCGACTTCCCAGGCCTTTGTGAGCTTGTGTTTGGAGGATTATGGTAATCCTAGATGGCGCCGCTGTGGGCTAACCTTCTTTCCGAAGCTCTACGTTAGTTGTTGGGAGTCTTTTGGTGACAAGGCTCGGTGGTTGTAGCAATGTCTCGACTCCCAGGGGTGGGATGTTATGAACGTTGAGTAATGGATTTTTGTGAAATCCAATTTGGAGGTAATACTCAATTGTTTTATTAATGAACTCTTTAAGAGGTGCCTCCTGGGATTTGCTTGGAAGATTTCCAAGCACATCTCAAGAGACTCCTGCTCGCCCTTTCTGGGCCTGCGTATATACTATGGTTTATAAAGGACAGTGTAAAGGACAACACTGTGCGTAACTGGGGATAACTGTCCTTTATGAAAGACATTTGACCAAATCGTGTTTCGTGTTGTTTTAAATATGCTAAATCTGTGCTCTAAAGCTCGATGTTCACATCAACAGAAACCGGACAATGGTCGGAGCCATACACGTCAGGATGAATACGCGCCTGTTTCACAAATGGTATCAAACTATTTGAGACCATGATGTAGTCAATCCGCCAGCCAACGTTGCGTTCACGCGCCTGAGCAAAGTGTGACCACCAGGTGTAGTGGCCACCTTCCTGATTGAACATTCGAAAGGTATCAACAAAACCGGCAGCGACCATTTCATCAAAACCGGCCCGCTCCTCATCGGTAAATCCTTTTTTGCCACGATTCTCCTTTGGACGGGCCAAGTCTATCTCCGTGTGCGCCACATTAAAGTCGCCGCAGAAGATGACCGGTTTCACCGCTTGGAGCTGTTTCATATAGGAGAGGAACGCCGGGTCCCACTGTTGGCGCATCGGAATACGGGAAAGATCGTCTTTGGCGTTTGGTGTGTAGACTGTACTTATATAGAATGGCTCAAATTCTGCGGTAATAACCCGCCCCTCCTTGGTGGTGTCACCGTAGCTGTCGGTGAGGTTGTACTGTGCCATGATGTCCTCTGGTAGGCCGTTTCGCACCTCAAGCGGCTCGTGTTTGGTAAAAATGGCCGTGCCCGAGTAGCCTTTTTTGTCGGCAGAGTGCCAAAATTCATAATATTGCGGCCAATCAAGGTCAACTTGCTCATGATTGGCCTTGGTTTCTTGAATACACAGCACATCCGGGTCGTGCTCTTTGAGAAACGGCTCTAATTGACCTTTTTTCGCCACCGCCCGAATACCGTTCATGTTCCACGAGTAAATTTTCATACACGTAGTCTAACTGATTATTGGGAAAAGAAAAATTGGTAGCTTGACTAAAAAATACAGCTATTGCACTATGCAGAAAGAGACCGTCAAGGAGAAGAGACGTGGCAGTATTACCACCAAAGGAAAAGTACCCTAGTTCCAACGATTTCAAAGCCAATCTGTCTGACTATATCCAAAAGGTCAGGTATGGTTCACTATCCGAGGTTGTCATCGCTTATAAGCGAAAACCCTCTTTCAAACTGGTTGGCTGCCAGACTGCTCGTGAAAAGGTACCAAGACCGCCCGTAAGGCAGAAAAACCTACCTATCTCCGAATTCAAGCGCGAATTCAACGACTGCCTGAAGTGTTTACTAGAAGGCGACGTTGATGCGTTTGTTCTTACTCACCGCGGAGAAGACGCGGCGCGACTGGTTCGCTATGAGAAAAAGTCTGAATAAACTTTCTCCGTGCCTGTTCCTTAAACCCCGCCCAAATTCTGGCGGGGTTTTATTTTTGGTATACGGATACATTGTAGAAACCGTGAATGAAAGAAAGCGATCGAAGTTGTAAAATTCTTGAAATATGTATTTAATACCTATCAGACATGTGGAGGTATGAATGATGAAAAGAGGAAGCCAGTACAAGATCACCGTGTATAGATAGAGATAACAGGAAGGTTTTTACCAAGTACCGACGCATTGATACGGATGCGGTGACAAAAGCAGCTACTCTGGCGATGAAAGCCAAGATCAACAAACCCGGAATATATGCCTAGAAAACTCACAGAAGATGCTGAACTTAAAGTACTCGAAACTTTTGTAAGAAAAATTTAATGGAATAAAAATGCAACGAGATTTTTTGATTGTACTGCCAGTAGACCCCATGCCGATTGGTACGGTATATCCGACAGGACAACGTATGCCACTCCACTCTACGCTTATGCCGTGGTTTGGTTTAAGCAACACTCTTACGCGTGCATCACTTGAAGAAAAGCTTGGTGAGTTAGCTCGGGGACTCGATATAACACTCATTTCAGACAGACCGGAATACTTCACCGGAGCCGACAACAAGCAAGGCGTCCCTGTCCATGCACTTAAACCAAACGAGACACTCATGACACTGCATCTAGACATTCTCGACTTTCTACACGAGCACCATGCAACGATCCGCAACATTGCACACGTCGGCAGTAACTACCGACCGCATGTAACTACAGTAGATGGTCGTGAATTTACTTCGCAACGTACGCACAGAGTAAGTGAGATTGTGCTCATACAACGTCACGGTAATACAAGGGAAGTGATACAAACTTTTTTGTGCCCGTAGATTCACAGTTAGACACGAATTGAACTTTTGGGGTGGTAGTGTAAGCTACCACACTATGTCAAGAAGCGCGGGAATTATTACCTTCAATACCGTGTCATACGAACACGACGTGACCAAACCGATTTTGCGCGGTGCGAGTTTTCCGATTCGACGCGGGGCGAAGCTCACCTTGATGGGGCAAAACGGGGCGGGGAAGAGTACGCTGTTTGCACTTATCACTGGGTCGCTGGCGCCCGATTCTGGCGAGATTAACATCATGCCCCGCACGAGCATCGCCGTGTCACGCCAAGTGATACCGCGCGATGAGCTCACCCTCACGGTGCGAGAGTTTTTTCAAAAGTGTTTCAGCGAAAAAGTGTACAACATTGATCCAAAGATTGATGAGGTGCTTGAGATTGTAAATTTCATTTCGAAAGATCATGCGCTCTCCAGCGCGATCAAAGACAGAGTGATGAATACTTTTTCTGGTGGACAACAAGCTCGCCTCCTTCTGGCTTCGGCACTGATTCAAAATCCGGACGTACTTTTGCTTGACGAACCGACCAACAACCTCGACCAGGCTGGTATCGAACACCTGACGGAATTTTTGAAAGCCTACACAAAAACTGTCATTGTGATTTCGCACGATGCTGATTTTTTAAATTCGTTCACGCATGGCGTGTTGTATTTGAACGTACAAACACGAAGTGTGGAACAGTATGATGGAAACTATCACGACGTGGTGAAAGAAATTGCTGCCCGAGTCGAAAAGGAGCGACGACGAAATGCGCAACTGCAAAAGGAAATGCAGGTAAACAAAGACAAAGCCAACTTCTTCTCCCATAAAGGTGGAAATATGCGCGCGGTCGCGAAACGTATGCGCGAACGTGTCGAGGAGGCAGAAGAAAATATGGTGGACGTGCGAAAAGAAGATAAAACTATCCGGCCGTTCATTATTCCTACCCAAAAAGAAGTTCCGCTCGAGGTACTTAAGCTCACCTCATACAAGGCAATCAAAAATCACAAACCAAAAAACGTCGAGTGCGAGATTGTTTGGAAACGTGGACAACACATTCAGATTATTGGGCCAAACGGCATCGGCAAAACTACTCTTCTTGAATCACTCGCGAGTGGTCATGCCAAGGGGGAGTCAGTAGCGCCGGTAATAAAGATCGGCTACTACCGGCAAGATTTTTCAAACTTAGACTTTGAGCAAACTGTCTTTGAGGCGCTGCTTTCGACCATGGAGAAAAAAATGGAGGAGGAGATGCGCGCGATTGCAGCCGGATTTTTAATCACCGGCGACCTGATGAAAACGAAAATCGGACTGCTTTCGGAAGGTCAGAAAGGCCTGGTCGCTTTCGCGCGCTTAGTACTTTTAAAACCTGGACTATTGATCCTCGACGAACCGACTAACCATATCAACTTCCGTCACATTCCAGTGATTGCCAAGGCGCTTGATGCCTACGCAGGTACTATGATTCTCGTTTCACACGTACCAGAGTTCGTGGAACAGATCAGAATTGATGAAACGCTAGATTTAGATAAGAAAAAGTAAACCACCGACGATTGACCGAACGGTCGACAGCACGTACGCTTCGAAATACTCACTTATGAAAACTGCTGGCATACAAACGTGGGACGTGATTGTGATTGGCGGCGGACCAGCTGGAATGATGGCTGCCGCGCGCGCGAGCGCGCGCGGCAGCCGCGTCCTGCTCCTTGAGAAAAATCCAACCCTCGGAAAAAAACTTCTCATCACCGGCGGTGGCCGCTGTAATGTCACTAACAATCGACCGGTAGTGCGTGAGATGCTTCGCCAGTATAAAGACGCCGGAAAATTTCTCTTTTCCACTTTCATGCAACATGGCGTTGCCGAAACTATTGCTTGGTTTACAGAGCGCGGTGCAGTGCTGGTCGAGGAAAACGAGGGTCGATTGTTTCCAAGTACTCACAGCGCCAAAACGATTTTTGATACACTCAAGCGCGAACTAAAAACCACAGGAGTGACAGTAAAGACTCGTCACGCAGTAAAAAGTATAGTCAAAGACCTGACGACAAATGAACTTGTAGTTACCATTGAGCGAGGCGACACGTTTTGTGGTCGCACCTGCATCGTAGCGACCGGCGGCACATCGCGGCCTGAAACCGGTGCCACGGGGGACGGATATCAGTGGTTACGTAAACTCGGACATACCGTCATAGAAAACAACTTTGCCCTCGTACCACTCACTCTAAAAAACAATTGGGTAAAAAAACTGAGCGGCCTAACGTTACCGGACGTGAAACTAACCATCTATGCTGAGGAGAAAAAAGATAGTGTGCATCGTGGCAAGTTATTATTCACACACGTGGGAGTGACGGGGCCGACCATTTTAAACTTAAGTAAAACAGTGGGTGAGCTCCTCGCCCACAGTGACGTGACCATCGTGATGGATTTGTTTCCCGATGAAGACGCAGGTGAATTTAAAAAAAATTTGCAGGTACTCTTGCAAACAAATTCCAACAAAAAACTGCGCAACGCTTTAGCAACAATTCTTCCAACCGCGCTGGTGACTGCACTCTTAGAAGAGATGGGTATCGATGGCGAAACTCCATGTCATAGTGTGTTGAAGACTGACCGCATAAAATTGTCGACCCACCTCAAAGCCGTTCCACTTCATGTGCGGGGACTTCTCGGCGCCGATAAGGCTGTCATTGCCTCCGGCGGGGTAGCGTTACCTGAGGTTGATTTTAAAACCATGGAGTCTCGACTGGTGCCAGGACTCTTTCTCGTCGGTGACGTTCTCAACATTGACCGTCCGTCCGGAGGGTATAGCCTGCAACTTTGCTGGAGCACTGGTTTCGTCGCTGGCGAACATGTGTAAATTAAAACACTCAACGTGATGCAAGTATAAGAAATTGGCAGTTCCCGTCGCTGGTCCATGGTGCAAGGTTTCAGAGGCGATTACCTACGCTCTAGAGCTACAACCAAAAGTTGCATTTCCAGTCCACGATGCACTCTTAAGTGAGGTTGGAAAAGTGAGTCACTATGCCCACTTCAGTCGCGTCCTAGCTGAAAACTAGATCCGCTTTGTGGAACTGCGCGAAGGGGAGACGAAAGAGTTCTAGCGGCCGGCGGCGGTCTGCACCATGGCAACTAAATCTTTGATGGAGGTGTTGGCCTTCACCACATACCCGGCTGGTTGCTCGAGGCTGGCATGGGCGACGTGTTCGGTTTCGCTGTGATTGGTGAGAAAAATGACCGGTACAGTTTTTCCCCAAGCATCGGCGCGGAGGAGTTTCATCGTTTCGTGACCATCCATGACCGGCAGGTCGATATCGAGCAAGATAATGTCTGGATGACGGGAGCGCGCGAACGCTAAACCTTGTTCGCCATTTTCGGCCATTAGAATATCAAAGCCTTCGTTCACGAGCGCGGTCGCGTAGAGCTCGCGAATGATTTGCTCATCTTCGATGAGAAGCACGCTCTTTTTCTGGGTAGCGCGAAGTTCCATGATTTTAGTATAGCACCGAGAAAGCCGGCAGTGGGGGGCGGTTTTGGCCCCCCCCCCACTGCCGGCTATTGTGTTTATTTTCAGATGTGCTTTAATACTCGCGAACGAAACGTAGCTCCTCTTGAAGTAAAAAGATCAGGCGTAGTGATGTTTTGTCGTTAATTAAGTTAAGTTTCACATATGATGAAAGGCACAATTGCACGTAAACAAGAAAAAGGTTACGGCTTTATTAAACCAGACGACGGAAGTAAGGATGTGTTCTACCATCTTTCATCTGTTGTAGGTGTTGCGTTTGACGACCTCAACGAGGGAGACGCAGTCACGTTCGAAATAGTAGATGGTCCAAAAGGTCCAGCTGCTGCCAACGTACAGCGCGCGTAAGCGCACCGACACAAAAAGCCGCGGGGCATTCGCCCCGCGGCTTTTTGTGTCTCTCTTACGTCTTCTTAATATGTCATAATAAGTATCATGCTCTTTCTTTCGATCGCGCATCACTACTTGTTGTGGCACTACACGCGGGCGTATGTGGAACTGTTTCAACTCTGGCTCAACTTTCTGTGGTTTGAGATTCACTTCTTCTCTCTATCGCAGATGGCAGGTTCTTGGTTTGCTCCCTGGAAACGTATCACTGAGACTCGTGGCCGCTCGTGGAATTTTGAGTCCTTGGCTTCGTACTTCATCGTCAACTTCTTATCACGACTGATCGGCGCGTTCATACGCGGCGCTATTATCTTGCTCGGCACCGCCAGCGTGCTCGTGGTGATCATTGTTGGAGCCTCTGTGTACCTATTATGGGCCGCTTTGCCGATTTTAATTATCGTACTTTTTGCAACCGGTGTCGGGTTGCTCTTTGTATAGCGTATGAATACACTCGAAGACAACATCAAACAATTCATACCGGCCATTCGTCTGGAAAAACTGCTCAGTCGGCGGACAATGACAGCGCTTCGCTACGGCTTTTTCATCATAGCCGCTCTCTTTGCAACCGTCGGCGTACTCTCGCTGTGGTGGCAAAACGGCAACTACAGCTCACAATTTTTTGGCGTTGCCTTGGTTGCGTTCGCACTGTGGTTTGAGCAACTTTTGACTTATGCTTATCACAATAGTTTTTATTTTCGAGGTTTGTACTCGGTGATTGGCCTTGATGAGAAGTCAACATCCGGTACGACCTACGACGTCGCGGCGGCAGTGCTACGAAAACCAGACGACGTGACGTTTGCGTTCTGTACTTCTACACTTGGCACAACCGTCCTCTTGCGCGCTGGAGTTTCCAGCGATGCACAAGGTGCTTTTCTCACCGGCCCCCGACAAAAAATTTCCGCGAATATGGTGACGACTGGTAAAGACAACGAGGTATTCAGTCTCATCAACCTCGGCATGTATCTCTTCCGCCATGACGCCGGATTTAAAAATCTTCTGAAGGAAGCGGGAGTGCTCGAACACACATTTACTGGTGCGTTGCGCTTTGTCATTGACACACACCATGAGGTAAAGCGACAGAAGCGGTGGTGGGGCAAAGACAACCTCTCTCGCACCACCGGTATTGGTAGAGAATGGACCTACGGTACAGCCTACCTGCTTGAACGATACGCGCGCGACATTCGTACTAGTGCCGTCTTTTCAACTTTGACACACAACGCACCGTTCGCTAACGAAAAAATCACCGAAATCGAAACTATCCTTGCGCGAGCTAAAGCATCCAATGTACTCATTATCGGCGAGCCGGGGGTGGGAAAGGTAGACCTCGTGATGGAAATCGAACGACGAATACAAAATGGTACCTCGCTCGACGCTATCTCTGGTCAACGCATCATCGTACTTGATACCAATCGCCTGTTCGCTATTCATAAAGAAAAACAAGCTCTTGAGCTCACGCTCATTAGGCTTTTTGATGAGGCTCTGCGCGCCGGGAACATTACTATTGTGCTGGAGAATTTGAGTTCTTTTGTCCGCGAAGCCGAGGCTATGGGTGTCTACTTACCCGAACTCCTCGACCAATACTTAGCCTCGCCAGCCCTTCACGTCATAGCGACCGACACTCCCGACGCCTACCATAATGTGCTCGAACCGCTCGGCGCTTTCACACGCCGCTTTGCGGAAGTGTTGATCGACACGCCAAATCTCTTGGCAACCACCCGCGTACTAGAGGGTGTCGCGCTCAAAACTGAACTACAGTACCACCTCCTCTTTACCTATGCTGGCCTTGAAGCGATTGCCTCCGCGGCCGACCGCTACCTGGTGGAAGGAGTGATGCCGGAGAGGGCCATTGAACTTTTGATCGACATAGCGACGAGAGCGCGACAAAACAACGTCACCACCATCACTGCCGACTATGTTTTTGGTGTCGTTGGTGAAAAAACGGGCGTACCGGCCGGACCAGTGACGAGTGACGAACGAGCGCTTCTTTTGCATCTTGAAGACCGCTTACACGAGCAAGTGGTGGGGCAACAACCGGCGCTCCGTGCCATTGCGCGCGCCATGCGGCGCGCGCGGGCAGGTATACAAGCCGCCGATAAACCGATTGGTTCGTTTCTCTTTCTTGGGCCGACTGGCGTCGGAAAGACTGAAACAGCCAAAGCGCTGGCTCGTATTTTCTTCGGTAGTGAAGAGCACCTGCGGCGCCTTGATATGTCAGAATTCAGCGGCGAAGATGCGCTCGCGCGTTTGATCGGACACGAAAACGAGAGTGGTGTTTTGGCCGATATGCTGCGCGAGCATCCTTATTCGGTGCTTCTGCTCGACGAGTTTGAGAAAGCCGCCAAAACAGTACATGACCTCTTTCTACAAATTCTCGATGAGGGTCGTTTCACCGACGCACGCAACACAAAAGTGAATGCACGCAACACCATTATTATCGCCACCTCAAACGCCGGCAGCCAGCTCATCATCAAGACTGTACAGCAACGAAACGAACTTGCGCACCTGTCACAGTACATTATCGATAACATCATTCGCGAAGGTCTCTTTCGCCCAGAGCTCATCAACCGCTTTGACAGTACGATTATTTTTGAACCGCTCTCGCACGAAGAGCAGGCGCAAGTCGCCAGCTTGATGCTCGGCGAACTTTATACCCGCATAAAAGAACGCGGATATGATTTGCAGGTGACGAAAGATCTGCTCGAGGTGCTCGTACAAAAAGGCTACAGTCCGGAATTTGGTGCGCGGCCGATGCAGCGGGTACTGCAAGATATCATCGAGGAAAAGGTGGCCAAAAAAATTATCGCTGGCGCGGTCGAGCGGGGCGACACGATCACCTTGTCGAAAGTAGATTTTGCGGAAGAAGAACTCGACGTGACCAATGCGTGAGTGAAGCAGTGGTATGTAAAAAGCCGCGCCCAAAAGGGCGCGGCTTTTTACATACTCAGCCTATAGGGCTTTTTGTTGGAGCAATTGAATGAGTAGCATCAAGAGTTCCCGAAGTTGGGTTTGGAGTTCGGCACGGTCGGTCGTCCTACCAAAATTCTTGAAACGGTCATCAATATTGAGTCGGTCTCGTACTTGGTCTCGGTCGCCGTCACAGCGTTTTAGGAGGCCAAGGCCGCGTCCAGGATTATCTTCATCGCAACGATCGTCGTCATTGCCATGGCCACGATTATCATCGTCACCATCTTCGTCTTCATCGTCATCGTCCTCATCTTCATCTTCATCTTCATCTTCGTCGTCAGTTACCATCTTGGCGTATTTCTCGGCCAGTTTCGCGAGATCTTCAGCTTCATCGAAATCTTCGTCGTCAAAAGCTTCTTCAGCATCCGCAAGTTTGTCTTTGGCAAGTTGCAATTGATCTTCAAGCTCCTCAACGACACTGTCCGATGTCGAAGTACTTAGATCGTCAATATATTCCTCAGCTTCGGCAATCGCCTCTTCAGCCTCTTCGATGGCGTCCGTGGCATCTTCTTCGTCGCTGTCTTCGTCATCGTCCTCATCTTCATCCTCGTCGTCTTCCTCAGTCACACTGGTGACTGCGTCTTCGACTTCTTCAGCTGTGATGTCGAGGTCGTCGGCAAGTAAGTCGTACACCTCATCAAGGTCGGTAGTTTCGTATTCGTAATCTTCTTCAACGTCTTCTCCGTCCTCTTCGTACGTTACTTCAACCTCAACCGAGTCCGAAAGGACATCGATCTCTATTTCGAGATCGTCATACGCTAGAGCCGGCAACGCAAGACCAAACGCCAAAGCGAGGGCGGCACCAAGCACGGCCAGTTTCATGTTAATAGTTTTCTGCATAACAATAATTAAATTAATAACACCAATATACCTGCGTTCACGCAGCTTTTGGTATTCTACCAATTCCTACGTATCCTGTCGAAAAAGTTATTCAAACAGAAAAAACAACCTTCACCTTACGTTCATCTGAAAGAAAATGTCAGAGTGGCCAATCGCGTGCATCTGGCATACAATAGTACGTATATGAACACAAAAAACATTATCATCGCTGTTGTGGTACTGGTGTTGATCGCCATCGCAGGCTTTTTCCTCACCAAATTACCAGCCACAAACACCGCGATTAACACACCTACTAATGACGAAGTGACTCCCTCGCCTGATACATCAGAAAACGAACCCGCTCCCGACTCGGAAGAACCAGTGGACGAAGCACGTGGAGACGAAACGGTGATTGGCACTTCTGTTGACGGCAACCCTATTACCGCCTATCACATAGGTACTGGAGAGACTGAGCTTTTGTTTATTGGCGGTATCCACGGCGGTTACTCATGGAACACCGCGCTTTTGGCCTACGAACTTATAGATTATCTTGACGCCAACCCCAAGGCGGTGCCGGAAGACATCACGGTGACAATCATTCCAGTCGCCAACCCCGATGGACTAAAAGAAACGGTGGGGACCTTTGGCCGTTTTAGTCCGACTGTGGCACTTGCTAAGACTGACGCCGCCCGCATCGCTGGTCGCTTTAACGCCAACAACGTAGACCTGAACCGCAACTTCGACTGCGACTGGCAGGCAAGCGGTACTTGGCAAAATCGGACGGTGAGCGGCGGCGCGAAGGCTTTTTCAGAACCCGAAGCGGACGCAATCAAGAAATACATAGACGCACACACTCCCGCGGCCGCGGTGGTGTGGTTTAGCGCCGAGGGTAAAGTGTACCCATCAGCCTGTGGAGGCGCGCCAAGTAGCGACTCGGTCGCGCTTGCAAACACCTTTGCCAAAGCCGCGGGCTACCCGACCGGGACAGAATTTGACGCTTACACTATTACCGGCGATATGGTGAATTGGCTGGCGAAGGAAGGTATTCCTGCTATCAGCGTACTCCTAACCGATCACCAAAGTACTGAGTGGAGCAAAAACCAAGCTGGCTTTGAAGCGGTGGTAGCCGCGTACGCAAACTAGCCATGACGAAACTGCGTCCGTTACTTGTTGGCATCGTTACGGTCATTGTGGTCGGAATTGCATTCGCACTTTTCCTCTCACAGAAAGGAGCGCTGCCCACACCCACTCCAGAAGAACCGCCCGCCATCGTGCCTGCGCCAGAAGAAACAGTGAATCGAACGACTATCGGCACGTCGGTTGAAGGACGTACCATTGAGGCCTTCACGTTCGGCACTGGAGATACGCACCTGCTTTTTGTGGGCGGCATGCACGGCGGTTATGAATGGAACAGCGTCGTCTTAGCCGAAGAATTCATTGGCCGACTTACCGCTAAAGAAATTGCTCTGCCAGAAGGAATCCGCATCAGCGTCATTCCCAACCTAAACCCTGATGGCGTCTTCAAAGTGCTCGGCCTGACGAGCGGTTTCTCGACCGCCGATGCCTTAGCCGTTGCGCCCGAGGCGGTCGCGGCTGGCCGCTTTAACGCCAACGGCGTTGATCTCAACCGAAATTTTGACTGTAAGTGGGCACCTGAAAGCACCTGGCGCGGGCAAGTGGTGAGCGCTGGTACCGCCGCCTTTTCAGAACCAGAAGCCAGGGCCTTGCGTGACTACGTACTTCAAAACTCTCCCGAGGCGGTGGTCTTTTGGCACAGTAAGGCCAACACTGTCTACGCATCGGAGTGTTACGAAGGCGTACTGCCTGACACCAGAACGCTCATGCAGACCTATGCTACCGCCGCCAACTACGGCGCGGTTGAAACATTCGATGCCTATCCGATCACAGGTGATGCAGAAGGCTGGCTGGCCTCACTCGGCATTCCGGCGATCACAGTCGAGCTTGAAACCAGAGACAGTAGCGAGTGGTCTCGAAATCTCGCCGGCATCACCGCGACACTCAACCTCTACGAGACAAAGTTGGCACGATAATTTTTACGCGCGTTGTCCCCAGATGCCATTTGATTGCACAGAGGAGACAGGGGACAATGGTAGCAAAGGAGGTAGCCCGGTTACGGGCTACCTTTTTTCGTCAGCCTTACAAAAAATTATTACAAAAAACATGTTCAAGTATTTTAAACAATTTATGAGTGAAGACAGCTGGTTGGTTGGTTGTTTGGCGGGAGCAGCTTTTGCTGCCGTGCTCTACTTTAATATTATGGCTGGACCGTTGAGTGAAAACTTAGGTTTAATTCGCTCCGAGCAAGCGCAGCTCGCAAGCTCTCTAGGGGATGACGATAACAGTCACCCATCTAGTTCTACTTTGTATACCGAACATGCCGAGCTATTCAACATGGTGCCCCAGGCCGCCGCGACCCACATCGCCGTCGGGAGCGGTTCATGGTTTAATGCCAGCACCTGGCAGGGTGGCGCGATACCTGGCGACAACGCACAGGTTCTCATTCCTGAAAATATCAAAGTCACCTACGGCGCAAAATCAGACGCTCGAGTCAAATGGGTCCGCGTCGACGGCGAACTCTCCTTTGACGTTGCGGCCGACTCAAAACTGGTGGTTGATACTCTCATTGTTGATGCTGACGGAAAACTTACCGCTGGTACAAAATCTAACCCTGTCACCGGTCTCGTTGATATTGTGATTGCCAATAACGGCGATATTGACGTCAACTGGGACCACCTGCTCCAAAGTCGTGGCGTTATCTCTCACGGTATCGTCGAAATGAACGGTGAACCAAAACTCGTACACGGCAAGGTGGCGGCAGACCCAAAAAAAGGCGACATCTCAATTTCTCTTAAGGACACGCCGGTCAATTGGCAAATCGGCGATAAGGTCGTGATTGCCGGCGCTGATTACCTCGGCTACACTTACGACAACGCCTGTAGCTGTACTCGCTGGTGGGGCACCGAAGACGAAGTACGTTCCGTCACCGGCATTTCTGGCAAAACGATTTCTCTTGACCAGCCGCTGGCCTACAACCACACCTCACCGCGAAGCGACTTGAAGGTATCGGTCGCCAACTACTCTCGCACCGTCACAATCCGCAGCGAACAAGGAGCCAACGCGCCCATTCATCAGCGCGGTCATGCCATGATGATGCACAGTAGCAAGATTGACATTCGCTACGCCGCCTTTGACCACCTTGGCCGTACAGATAAATCAAAATCATCATTGGAAGCCATTGCCTTTAGTCCGATTACGCCAACCTCAAACGCCCGCGGCCGCTATGCGCTTCACATCCACCGCGTCGGGACCAGTAACCCACAAAATCCCGCCATACTCATCGGAAACGCCGTCTTCACCTCGCCGGGCTGGGGTTTTGTACACCATGATTCAAATGCCCTCTTTCACAACAACGCCTCTTATGACACGTTTGGAGCCGGCTTTGTCGCAGAAACTGGAAACGAAATTGGTTCTTGGACCAAAAACATCGCCATCAAAGCCCAGGGCGTCGACGTTATCCACAAAGACGGAGCTCACGTTACCAAATTTGACAATGCAGCGACTGGTGCCGGATTTTGGTTCCAAGGCCGCATGGTGCACAGCGCCAACAACGTCGCCGCTTCAACTCGCACCGGCTACGTATTCATGCACCGTACCGGCTCAAGCCCAGGCACGACCGGTATGATTTCATTCCCGGCCAAATCATACTTCCTCTCTGAAGGCGTCTACAACGGTATCGAATACCCCTATGACAACAAAAACACCGAACTCATGGTGAATCCGGACGACACGCCAATTATCCGCTTCGCAGGCAATGAAACGTTTGCCAGCGACCAGGGTGTCTACGTCGCGAAAAACAACCCCGTGCAAGGGCACGACATCCGCACGCGAATGCTCGACTTCACCGCCTGGAATGTGGAGGAAGGCGCCCACATTAGCTACACCGCTCACTACACGCTGGAAAACTTCGACGTGGTTGGCCGGGCGGCTCGACAGTTTAAGAAGGCGGCAATCGGAATTACCGTTGAAAACAACACCACCGACATTGTCCTAGTGAAGCCAAAAGTGACCAGCTTCCCAACTGGCATTGGTTTTTCAAAATTCTTTACCGACACCGTCAATCTTGACCAAACGAACTACGTGATTATCGAGCCCCAATTCAACAACGTCAGCAACAACTACAAAAACGTCAACACCACCTACGACAAAATCATGACCATGTCGCAGGTGGTGCCTGGACAATTTAGCCTCAACCTAACCCCACTTGTCCTCAACAGCGGCGGCGGTGTGATAGTCGCCGGTACCAAGACCGACACGCTTGGCACGATGGGAGTGTACGATGTCAACGGAGTAGTTGATTCGTTCAACCACCGTCCCAAGGAAGTCATCGGTGTCCTAGCCAACGACGGCTATAAGATGGGAGCCGACGGTGTCGCCTACATGATTCTTGAGCAGTACTACGGAGACCGACTTGATGGCGACTTACAAAAAATTGGCCAGGTGATCTCGCTCGCGTCAATCCAGAGCAAGCTCGGAGCCAGTACCGGCTCATACAAACTCGCGTTTAATGCCGGTTCGATTGATCTCACAAGCAAGCCTCCAACCGCGAATGGGGAAGCGGTCGCCACCAAACCAAGTACCGATGTGTGGATTCGTAACGTGATCGGCAACGACAGCGACCCCGAAGGTGACAAACTTACGCTCGACGGCGTGGCACAACCACTGCATGGACAAAGTTTCCAACAAGGCAACGACATTCTATACCGACCTGATCTTGAATTCGTAGGCACCGACAAGATTAAATACTGGGTGACGGACGGCAACGGCAACTTCAGCCCGGCCTTCATCGCCATCAATGTAGACCCAAGCAGCCAACCGCCCGCACCGATACCATCCCCTCAACCGACCGACACCGACGGGGACGGGGTGCCCGACAGTTCAGATAATTGTCAAAATGTACCAAACCCCGGCCAAGAAGACGCCGACAAAGACGGCATCGGCGACGTCTGTGATAGCACGCCAAACCCTCCTCCAACGGACACCGACGGTGATACCGTGCCAGACAGCACCGACAACTGTCCGACCGTTGCCAACACCGACCAGAAAGACTCTGACGGAGATGGTCTGGGAGATGTCTGTGATAGCACGCCGCTCCCAACCCCACTTCCTTCAGACACCGACGGGGATGGCGTATTGGATGCAAACGATAATTGTCCGAACGTAGTAAACTCTGGACAAGAAGATACTGACGGCGATGGTAAAGGTGATGCGTGTGACGACACACCATACCCGATTGGTACTTCCAAATTCAAAGCCGGTGACCAAGTCCGCCCGAATGACACCACTCAAGTACGTGCAACGCCAAACGGCACAAGTACTGGCACCCAAAATCGACTCACGACTGGAATAGTCGGTAGCCAAAAGCCGGCCCTTGTTTCTGGCAAAGTATGGATCTACATCGATTTCCCCTCCGGCGCAGACGGTTGGGTGGATGAAATATATCTTGACCTGATACCACCGCCAGACGCTGACAACGACGGAGTGCCCGATGCCAGCGATAACTGTCCAAACGTGGCGAATGCCGACCAGGCTGATAACGATGCTGACGGCATTGGTAACGTATGCGACAGTACACCAAACGGAGACCTCGTCGATACCGACAAGGACGGCATACCCGATAGTGCTGACAACTGTCCAAACGTGGCGAATGCCGACCAAAAAGATACCGATGATGACGGTATTGGCGACGCGTGCGATAGCACACCAAACGGTGACGACCCACCGACAGCGAGCTCAAAGTTTGATGTTGGCAACACAGTTGAAACTACCAAGCGAGTGAATGTGCGTCTGGTGCCCGCCGGTAAGGTCTTGGGCAAACAACCATTGGGATCGGTTGGTACCATTACCAACCTCTCACAGCAAGCGAATGGTATTACCTGGTGGCAAGTGAACTTCAATTCCTCCAAAGACGGCTGGGTTGAGGAAGATTTTCTCATCAAACAGCAGTAATCAATTAAAGAATTAATTAAAAAACGGCGGGCCCTCCGGGCCCGCCGTTTTTTAATTTTCTTAAATGTTACAATTGCAACAGTTTAACAATAACTAAATCCTATGATCGACTTATTACAAAATCGTTACGTTCGGTTTGCGGTATTCGGAGTTGGCGCGCTCATTCTACTGTATATTTTTCTCGTGTTGCTCTCTTCACTGAATGCCGTGCGGTTTGTAAACCTCAATAGCAGAGAGAGTATGCCTGGTATTGGCACTGGCATGGCACCAACGATGGATAGGGACGAGGCCGCGATGAGTGAGGGCAGAGATTTGTACTATCCCTACCCGACGCCGACACCACCTGGAGGCTACATCGCCAACTTGGAAACCTACGAAACTACCGACTACACAATCAGCGTACAGACCCGTGATTTCGACGATGCCTGCGGTACTCTTCGTACGCTTAAAACCGACGACCGCTTTGAATTCAGGCAGCTACAAGAAAATCTGAATTCCTGCACCGGCCAATTCTTTGCCAAGGAAGAACACGTGAATTCGGTACTTGAGACTTTTGGTCAATTCAACACTGTAGAAGTTACCCGCGCCACCGAGTCCGTCACAAGTTACCGGAGCGAGCTCGAGAGCCAAGCTGACATTCTGAGACAACAGCTCGAGAGCGTAGATCGGACGCTAAAAGCAGCCGAGATTCAGTACGATGAAATCACCGAGTTTGCCCGTGCCAACAAAGACGCCGCCACACTTTCTGTCACTATCCGAGAAAAACTCCAAATGGTTGAATCCCTCACTCAGCAAAAAATTCAGCTCACGAACAGCCTGGCACAAACACAAAAGCAGGCCGGGGAACTGGAACAACGCCTCGGCCTCGTGCAGTTTAATGTCACCATCACCCGACTCTCCCCCATCTACCTTAATGAAACAGAACGCGCCTGGGAAATGGCTTGGAAACGCTTCAACGACCAAATGACAACACTTTCAATCGCCCTGACCGCCGGGCTCGGTACTTTTGTGCTAGTGGTTGGCCAATACTTAATTTACCTACTCATTCTGCTCCTCTTGGCTCGTGGTCTTTGGAAAGTTGCACTACGGATTTGGAAATTGTAGGGAGGTTGCTGGAACACCAGAGTTAAAAATCGTTCGACCTTAAAAAAATCCCCCGAACCGCAAGCGGTTCGGGGGATTTTTTAGCCCGCCTTCCCGTGAAATTTTTTGTGGACTTCCCGCAGGTGTTTGTCGGTGACGTGGGTGTAGACCTGCGTGGTGCCGATGTGGGCATGGCCGAGGAGCGCCTGCACGCTTCGTAAGTCGGCGCCATTTGAGAGGAGGTCGGTGGCAAAACTGTGCCGAATGACGTGTGGCGTCACTTTGCGAGTAATGCCAGCTCCGGCCGCGTATTTTTTCAACAGTCGCTGAACCGCACGCGGCTGTAGTCTAAGCTCGCCACCGTCATTGGCCTTGCGCCCATAGCGTACAAACAATGCGTCATCTAAATCTTTCCGATCTTTCAGGTAGCCACGGAGCGCCTCTTTCGCGGAATCAGAGAGAAACACCACGCGCACCTTGTCGCCTTTGCCGCGTACAGAAAATTCGTCGCGGGTCAAATCAACATCATCAATCGAAAGGGAGCAAAGTTCAGAAATACGCAGGCCGGTGGAAAAGAAAAGTTCCAATATAGCCGCGTCACGTTTGCCTTCGATAGTTTTTTTATCCGGCGCGCCAATCAACCGCTTGAGTTCGTTTGGTGAAATGAGATCGAGCGAACGCTCCGGCACTTTAGCGAGCTCGATGCGTTCGGGGGAGAGGGATTCGATGCCCCGCTTACGCAGAAATTTTAGAAACGCTCGCAAGGCAATGAGGTAGTAGTTTTGGGTACGGCGTTTCATGGGCTCCAGGCGACCGCCGACTTTGGTTCCAGCTTGACGATTGAGGTAGAGACGAAATTCTCGCACTTGTTCTTCGGTGAGATCCGACGGTTTTTTGCTTTTGGCAAAGGCAAAAAACCGCTCGAGATAGCGGTCATAATTCTCAACCGTCTTGACGCTCCGCCCGCGCTCTATTTCGAGGTACTCCAGAAACTGCTTTTTGAGCTCCACTAAGTCTGCCATCGTCCCATTATACCAATGTCGCAAAATATTTTCGCTGTTGCACAATAGTGATTGTGCGTCCTAGTAGTACAGGTAATATCAAGTTGCGGATGCGGATGCGAACCCGCGGAGCGGCCAAGAAAAAGGCCCAACCGCGCTACGCAAATGCGGGCGGTTGGGCCGAGTTTGAAGTCGACCAGCGTGTGAACTGGTTCGACGAAATGCGCGGGCCACGCCGTCCATGTACAACCCTGAATGGCAAAGGAGTCAACAATACCATTTCTAGACGAAAACGAGCGATGGCGGCCGTCGCATAGGTGATATTATCACGCCCATCAAATTTGGCAATGCAATACTACGCTTATTTGATCTTTTGAATCAGAGCCGCTAGCAATTAATCCGGCGGTTTTTCTATGTTTTTTGACTTTCGGGGAAAGGTAGGGTGTAATCTTGCTTTTTTTCTAATGTATGCTATAGTAGTAGCAACCTTCGCAGGTTACTAACGATCCTCGTCCCGTACTGCAACGCAGTGTATCTATATGGACGTGGTCACTGATTTGATTATTTATGCTATCGAAGCGAGTAAAAGAAAATGTTTTGAAGGGCACACAGCGCCACGATTCGGACACTGGTTCACCAGAGGCCCAGATTTCGCTGTTGACTCGTCAGATTGAGGAGTTGTCTTCGCACTTGCGGAAACACAAGAAAGACTTCCACTCTCGTCGCGGCTTGCTTCAGATGGTCGCGGATCGCCGCCAACACCTGAAGTACCTCGAGCAGAAAGATACGAAAGCGTATAACGCGCTTATCAAGAAACTCGACCTCAAACGCTAATGTAGTTAAAAACAATCGCTCCTTGGTGGAGCGATTGTTCGTTCTGCGGTATAGTAACTGGGGAGGTTTTATAAAAAAAGTACACACTTTTTAAAATTTTTATAATTAAACAATTTTTATGGGAGTAATTCGGCACCCAGAACAACGGGTCGCAATTTTGATTGATACGCAAAATCTGTATCACAGTGCAAAAAATCTTTATAAGTCAAAGGTGAATTTTGGAGAGGTGGTCAAGACCGCCCTCGGCAATCGCAAACTTATCCGCGCGCTTTCGTACGTGGTCAACACCGAGAGCGGTGAGGAGTCGGCTTTTTTCGAGGCGCTTGAGAAACTCGGCATCGAAATAAAAACCAAAGATCTGCAAATCTTCTACGGCGGCGCGAAAAAAGCCGACTGGGACGTTGGAATGGCCATTGACGCCATCAAACTCGCCCACAAAGTCGATGCGATTGTGCTCGCAACGGGCGACGGCGACTTCATCCCGCTCGTCGAGTATGTGAAGAGCCGGGGCTGTCAGGTGGAGGCTATTACGTTCGGGCGCTCGGCCTCTTCGCGTTTACGGGAAGCGGTTGATGACTTCATCGACATGGACGAAAACCCACACAAGTACTTAATCGGTTACCGAGGGAGTCGGCTCCGTCGACCGGAGAAAGGCTTGAAACCGCAACAGAATAAAGTCGTCGGTACTGACACTGACGAGTTGTAGGGAAAAGAGACAAACGGCGGCAAAATCACTTGTGATTTTGCCGCCGTTTGTTATTCTCAAGCAGTTACCCGTGAGTTTCACACGACCGGATATTTGAATTATTCAAATGTCTCATCGTGTGCGACTCTTTAGATAGTTGATCATGCAAAAACAAACGTTTGAACTAGATTTTGGCGGTAAAACGCTGACCGCCGAATTTAACGACCTAACCGCTCACACCAATGGCTCGGTGATGCTCCGCTACGGAGAAACGGTCATCCTCGTCACCGCCGTGATGAGCGCCCGTGAGAACCATGGCGTGAACTACTTCCCGTTGTCGGTTGAATTCGAAGAGAAATTCTACGCGGCCGGAGCGATCCTCGGTAGCCGCTTTCAGCGTCGTGAAGGTCGTCCGAGCGATGAAGCCGTCTTATCGGCGCGAGTGGTTGACCGCACCATTCGGCCTTTGTTCGACCACCACTTACGAAACGAAATCCAAGTTGTCGTGACGGTGCTCGCAGTCGGGGAAGACGACCCCGATGTACTCGGCGTTATTGGCGCGTCGCTGGCTCTCTCTATGTCTGATATTCCGTGGAGCGGGCCGGTCGGTGCCATTCGGATCGGGCGCAGAAAAGCGACTGGAGAATTAGTTGTCAATCCTACCTACACCGAACGCACCGAAGGGTTACTCGACGTTGAGATGTTGGCCTGCGGCAAGGACGGCTCCATCAATATGATCGAGACGGCGGCCAACGAGTTACCCGAGTCCGAGATCACCACACTCTTAGAAAAAGCTGTCGGCTACCACCAGGCGCTCGAAGCATTTCAAAAAGAAATCGTGGCGAAAATCGGAAAAACGAAGCGTCCTTTGCCAGTACGAGAAATTCCAGACGGACTCCTCACTTTGTACGCCAATAGCTTTGCTGACCGCCTGCCAAAAACCATCTTTAGCCAGCGGGCGGGCAAAGACCACATTTACGAACTTAAAAAAGAATTCTTGACTGCCGCAAAAGAACTCGAACTTCACGAGACCGTGGCGGGTGATTTTTTTGAAGAAAAAATTGATGAGGAGCTTCATCGTGGTGCGGTTGAGGAGGGCGTGCGCGCCGACGGACGCGGCATGGACGCAGTCCGCGAGCTCTACGCACAAGCGGGCGGTATTTCGCCAGTGCTCCATGGTTCGGGTATTTTTTATCGCGGTGGCACGCGCATTTTTACCGCCCTCACTTTAGGCGGCCCGGAAGCGGCGCAGATGATCGATACTATCGAGTCACAGGACACCAAAAAACGCTTCATGCACCACTATAACTTTCCACCATTTTCGGTCGGAGAAACCGGCCGCATCGGCGGCTTTAATCGTCGTATGATCGGGCACGGTGCCTTGGCAGAAAAGGCGCTCACACCAGTTATTCCCAAACAGATAGCCTTCCCCTACACCATCCGTCTGGTATCAGAAACGTTATCAAGCAACGGCTCAAGCTCGATGGGTTCGGTCTGCGCTTCCACGCTCGCCCTCATGGATGGTGGCGTGCCGATCACGCGACCGGTTGCGGGTATTGCTTCTGGCGTGATGATCAGAGGCGAGAAATACGCGCTCCTCACTGACATTCAGGGTCCGGAAGACGAGTTTGGCGACATGGACTTCAAGGTGGCCGGTACAACGAAAGGAGTGACGGCGATCCAGATGGACGTCAAAGTCTCTGGTATTCCAATCAGTATTTTAGCGGAAGCGTTGGAGAAGGCGCGCGCGGCGCGGCTCCACATACTCGACACGATGGTTGGGGCTATCGCCGCGCCGCGCGCCACTATCTCACCAAGAGCTCCTGAAATCGTCGTAGTGAAAATTTTGCCAGAACAAATCGGTTTGGTCATCGGCTCCGGAGGCAAAACCATCAACAGCATTAAAGACGACACGGGTGTCGAGGAAATCACCATTGAAGAAGACGGTACCGTGTTTATCACCGGCAAAAATGGCTCGGCCGGACTAGCGGCCGAGCGAATCGGAGCGCTCACCAAGGTGTATGAAATAGGCGAGCGGGTAACCGCCACCATTACGCGCCTCACGACCTTCGGTGCGTTTGCCAAGCTTGATGCATTTAACGAGGGACTGATTCACATCTCTGAAATCGCCCCCTTTCGACTGGAAACGATGAATGGCATCCTAAAAGAAGGGGAGGTCGTGCCTGTTGTTGTGTCAAAAATTGAGGAGGGAAAAATTGGCCTTTCCATAAAAAAGGCTAACCCTGACTTTGCCAAAGAACGGGGACTCACTCCGCCGACAAAATAACCCGTGAAAAACTGGCTCCCAAAGTAACCATTCCATGAGATACTAGTAGTAATGAGCCAAAAAGCACCCACGCGCATCCGTACTTTCGCGCAAGATTTGGAAGCGGAACGCATCAAGACCGGTCAGCCGGAAAAAGAGGCGGTAAAAACAGCCACTTCAGTCCCCCAGAAACCGATAATAAAAGAAACGGTTGCCTCGCCTGCGGTGCCTAAAAAACACGCCCCACCCCCTCCACAAAAATCACCCGTACCAAAAAAACCAGCCGAACCTCTGACCATAAAAGAAGATCCGATTGTCGTTGATGGCGATGTCGAGCACGTGCCCAAACACATTCCAGCTTTTCATGAGCTACAGAAAAGCGCCAAAAAACATGCCGACGAAGCCGAATCACTCGCGACCGTGCCGGTAAAAAAATCCGGCGGCGGCGGCACTGTCATTACCGATACTAAAAAAGCACATACACCGATGCTGCCGGCTATTGGCGCGTCGTTGCGCTCCTGGCTAAAGGCATTAAAAAAACAGCTGGCTGGCAAGAAAAAGCGTGTCTATACTGTGCCAGAAACCGAACGACGCAAAGGCGTGATTCAAAAAGCCACTTCAAAAACTGCCGCTATTTTTACAGCCGACAACGAAACTTTGAAAGAGCAGATTCGTCGTCGCCAACTTGGCCCGACTTCGGAAGAGACCAGAGACGCCGTCGAAGTGAGTTGGTCACCAAACACAGAAACTGGTTTTTCATTACTTGAAGAACGGAAAGAGGCTCTCCCTGACGAACCGCCAGCAGTTGATGTGGGGCCCACGCAAACGGGGAGCGTACAGATTGAATATAAAAAGTTTTCGGAATCAGTATCATCAAACGAATTTTTGCCGCCGTATGACGTTGAGGACACTCGTTGGGAAGACGCGGCGAAACGGTTCGCCAACGAGGAACAGACAGGAAACAACGACAGAACGCCAATCGCCGAGCCGACGGTGGTATCGCGAACGCCAGCCGTTGAATCAGTAGCGATCGCGACCAAGGACACCGACGAGACCGGAATTCCTGAAATTCCGCGTGCACATGTACCGTGGTGGAGTCTTGAGCACATTTACCGCATAAGCACGAATGCGATTACGCTGGGATTATTTTTCACGGCCGTCGTTTTGGTGATCGGACTGTACGGAGCTACGTACATTATGGACTTCATCGCGCCGACAGAGAATGCGACACTTGACGCAGACATCACTGCCGACATCACGCCTATTTTGGCGGAGACCGACGTGTCGTACATTAGAGTGCCAGCATTCACTTTCAACAATATTGTCCTGGCCATCGCTCGAAGCAAACCAAAAGTAAACTTCCACGCCAGCGAATACGCCATCGCAAGCCAAAAAGGCAACGCCTTCTCGACCGAACAACTACTCGCCGTGCTTGATTTTCAGACCAAACGTTCTTTTACCGACAGCGTCGCGGCGGTGCGCATCGTGTACAGTAATCAATCCGAACCAGTACTTCTGCTCTCCGTTACCAACCTAGTTGAGGTGAAAGGCGACTTATTTGACTGGGAACGCACCATGTATACCGACGTGGGACCTCTCATTGAAGCTCCACCAGTGAAGGGAAAAACGAGTGACTTTGCCGACCAGAGCGTGAACGGTGTCGATACCAGAGTACTACTTATTGAGGGCAAACCACTCCTCGTCTACGGGTTTGTGAGAGAAAATGTGGTCGCGTTTGCACCTTCACCAGAAGCGTTTGCCGAATTCATCGAAGCAAAATAGCCAAGTGGTATACTGTCACATATGACAGATAGAAACGCTTATGAAGCAAAACTTGAGGAGATCCTGGCCAGCTTAACGAGTGAATTAGAAGCGATTGCTACCCGCGAACCAAGTACTGGTGACTGGGTTGCAGTGCCTGTTTCTGACGAACTCGGCAACGCCGACAGCAATGTCGAAGCCGATGCGGTGGAAGATTGGAATGAACGCCGAGCGACAGTCGCCGAGCTTGAAATGCGGTACCGCAGTGTCGCACGGACGTTGGAAAAAATATCAAACGGAACTTTTGGCATCTGTGAAATATGCCAAGAAAAAATAGAAATAGACAGACTAAATGCCAACCCAGCCGCTCGCACCTGTAAAGTACACATGGAACGGGAACGAGAGTTGCCACTGTAACCTCTATGTCCATCGCGCGTGTCTATACTGTTCAGCCGCACGTGCTCTCCGGTACTATCGTCACTACCGAAGCGGACATTTCGCGTGGACTCCACGCGTTTTCAATTGTTGGTCTGGCGGGCAAGGCAGTCGATGAATCAAAAGACCGAGTCGGCAGTGCCATCAAGCACACCGGTTTTGATTCTCCCAAAACTAAAAATCAAAAAATAATTAACTCCTTGTCGCCCGCCGACTTGAAAAAGGAAGGGCCTCTCTTTGACCTGCCGAT
>ERZ1292633.1199-Hain-H41-02um-R1-1199-length-28426-cov-11_pt1 | contig 28426 bp, 27 predicted proteins | sample MGYA00564406_ERZ1292633 | MGnify/ENA primary metagenome ERZ1292633 (study PRJEB36523, sample SAMEA6512639) | groundwater metagenome | collected 2019-01-08 | study: AquaDiva: Metagenomics assemblies of 32 groundwater samples | reverse complement strand
AATTATAAATTGATTTATTTTTTTCTAATTTTATATTTTTATTATATTCACTTTCAAGACCAACATCAATTAATGCGATTGAGTTAGATTCGTATCTATTCCATATTTCAGCATCTTGTATGGTGAGATAATCAGGATTTATTCCAGGAAGTTCTGTACTTCCTGTTATTTTTTCTTTTTTGGCTTTTTCTTTTAAATCTGCTATCTCTTTACGAAAATCATTTAAAATTTTTTCTTCTTTTCTTGGTTCTAATGTATTTTTTTGGGGTAATTGTTCTGATGGCATGTTTTTATTATACTACATTTTTGACTAGTAGTGTCATAGCCAAGTTCAATAGCACGATTTACACTTTTCTTAAAAAAATAAATCCAATGATCACGATTCTTATCCTCATTATTTTTATTTAAATCTAATAACATTTCTTCTGCTGTTACCCAGGCTAATTCAAATCTTTCATGTTCTTCTAATTTAGTAGGTTTTAAATCTGTACTTTTTAATATTACGAGAAGACATGTAGCATATGCAACACGATTTAACTTTTTTAGAGAAGCATAAAAATGACATAAGGCTTCCCCTATTTTCTCAACATACAAAAAATCATATAAACCACTTTCTTCAATAACTTCTCTTAATATTCCTTCTTCCATACTTTCTCCATCCTCAACTCCCCCAGAGAAAAATCCAAATCTATTATGATCAATCATCCTATTCACCGCGTACTTCTGACTGACAGGATCAAAAACAACAGCGCATCCGCCATCTCGTCTTTCTTTATTTTCTCTTTTGATTCCAAATTCAGGGATGTTATTCATAAAATATATTGCTTCATTTTTTCTTTAAAATCTTCAAAAGAAGTATAAAGTTCAGCTTGAATACCAAAAGTTTTTGCCGCTTCTACGTTTTCGTGTTTATCATCCCAAAATAATATTTCTTCTTTCTTTATGTTTTCCAAATCGTCAAAGATTTTTTGGTAGAAGTCTTGGTTTGGCTTTTTACAACCTAAGTGCGCAGAACAATAGGCTTTATTAAAAATTTTACTAAAATTCATTTTGTCTAACATATAAGCAAAGCGATGTTTTTCGTTGTTGGTTGCTAATAAACATAATACCCCTTTATTTTTTAAGTCATTTATATATGAAACCATTTCTGTATCTATTTTATGGTCTCTCGTGAACCAGTAATCGAGCATTGCATCTAGTCCCTTATTCCAACCCCAATCATTTAGATATGGCGGAAAAATTTCTTTCAAATCAGCTTTGCCTGCCACGCATTCTTGTAAAGGTCCAGTAAAAAATGGGAGCATTTTATCCATAGAAAATCCATAATCTCTAACAAGACCTATACTGAGTGGCTCTTGGTGTGTTATCAAATTAACTCCATCAAAAATAATTATTTTAATCATATTAATATTCTGGACTAAATAATTTACGTAATTCTTCTTTTTTATCTGGATATGCTTTCGCTTCTAATAATTTTGGAGTAACTTCTGTTTCAATAAATCTAACACTTGTATCAGTACCAATATCAATAAACTCATCAAAACTTACATGTTTGAGAGTTATTTTTTCACCTCCATCTAATTTAGGTTCTGCTATTTTTCTTAACCCTTTTGCTATAAACGTATAAATTACCCAATCAATTTTATTTACAACTTGTTGCACATCCCAAAGAATAAACTTGTCGGCCTCATAGCCGGTTTCTTCCAACAATTCTCTTTTTGCCGCTTCAAGAACTTCTTCACCTTCATCAATTCTTCCACCAGGTATACCTATCACCAAATCACTTCCTGGTTGTTCTTCTTCAATTAAAATAATTTTTCCATCGGGAAGCACAGGTAAAATTACTACCGTATCCGGTCGTTTTAATTTTTCAAAAACTGCTTTACTACCATTATACAATTCTTGTTCCCATTGATACACATCAAAAATAATGCCTTTAAAAACTCTTTTGGCATTTTCCGGTATCGGTTGTTTTGACTTTGGTCTTTGGATTTCCATATTTTTATTATATCAAACTTGTGCAATTTAGTATCTATATTTCTATTATTGCCGAAATAGGTAAATGATCAGAACCTTTTGATTCATGAACTTTAAATAAATCCACTGTCATATCTTTGCTTGTAAATATATAATCCAATTTATATTTAATTTCCCCATCTTTTGTAAGACAAGTACATCCTTCTTTATACACCGACCATGTTGGAGTAATTGAATTTGTTTCAATATTTTGTAATACTTGATTTACTTTTTGAATCACACTACTTTCAGGTAATGCATTAAAATCACCCATCACAATAGTATTTTTTTCAGGCAGAAGTTTCAATAAATTCTCAGTTTCTACATCTTGTATTTCTGATGGTTTTTGATGGGTATGTTTTAGATGAATACTAAAAATATGCAAAATCTCATTCCCAATTTTGATATCAGCTTCTACGACTAGTCGTTTATTTTCATCAACCAACTCGTGTATTTTACTATCTACAATCTTATATTTACTCAAAATCGCAGTACCAAATTTTATAGTTCTTTTATCATCTTTTTCATATTTGGGAAGAAATCTTACTGGCATATTCATACCAATCGCATGAACATATTTATAACCTAATTCTTTTGCAATAATTTCTACTAAATTCCCTCTTTCATCTTCTACTACTTCTTGAAGGGCAATAATATCAGCATTAGCATTTTTTAAAAACTCAGTTACTTCATCTAAATAAGTTCCACACCATATATTCCAAGACAAGATTTTTACTTTCATATTTTTATATAAACTGACGAAAGTAAAAAGTTGATAAAATTGTAAGAAGAGTCATAAAAGCAGTAAGTCCGTTGCTACTCATAATAATAAATGTCCAATGTATTTTTTTAGCAATATCTTCTCTCATAAATTTATTATATCAAAAGTTTTGACTTTTAGACATTTGGATATTTTTTCTTAAAATCAGACTCATCTCCATATTCAGCAAAATTCATTTTTTCTTGATGTTCTTGAGGAATGAAATTTAGATCTTTTTGGTGTTTTATTCCGCACCAATATTCTTCGGTTCTAGCTGCTATTTCTCTCCAATAAGCGATTACACCATTACCATATCCACAATAAATGCAATACATTTTTTGAAAAAATGTTAAATATTTTAATTTAAATCTATCTATCTTAATATATTTCCCTCTTTCTACATATTGAAGTTTACATAATGGGAAACACAGACGATGATAAATTTCTATCCATATATCCATAATAACTAAAGGAATAATTAGGGTAGAAACTATCGGTATTACAAAAATATGTTTTAACGCATAATTTTTATTTTGAAGGTATTTCATAAATTTATTTAATTTCTTTACAAGGCTGGGAGGCTTGGAATCGAACCAAAATTGATCGCTTCAAAGGCGATTGTCCTACCGTTAGACGACCTCCCAAAATTACTTCTCTATTACTTTTTCAAAAATACCTTCCGACCAACCTGCTATTTTTCTAACTAAATCTGAACTCGTTCTAACTTTTATTTTTAACACTCCATAATATTTTTCCTCGGTATTTTTACGATTAGTCTTTAATTTATTTCTTTTCCAATAAATAGAAGAGAAACTATTTATAGGAAAACCAGTAATTTTAGACCAAAATACCCTTACTACTTCCACTCTGCTTTTATGGCTTTCATGAAGAAATATATTGAAGATTATCATATTTTTGTTAATTTTGCACACTTTAAAAAGCCAAACTAGGAATACCTGTATCATTTTGGGATCCATATTAGAAAATTGAAGTTGGGATCCTGGATAGTACTCTTTCTCTTTTGCCCCTTCAGCCCAATACATGATAACTCCTATCAGAAATAATTCTCTATTAGAAACATTCATAATTTCTAAATTAGCTTGTGAGAAGATTGCATTTTGCTTTTTAATTCTTTGTTTCTTCTTTGCATCTCCACCTCGCTGAGAAGCATCTAATCTTTTCTTGGTTATCCTTTGTTTTTGTTTTTTACCTAAACTAACAGATTGTAACCAAATAGCCAAAGTTGATTTTGCAACAGGCACGACAGATAAAATTTCGGAATAAGTCTTCCCTTGTTTGCGTAATTTTATAGCTTTCTCTTTTTCTTCTCTTTTTTCAATCATAGGTAGGACATCGGTATCATAACACCTTATCTATGTTTTATACAACTATTTATGTAGATTCTAAAAGCGGGAATAATATGGTATTATAAAGATTAATGACCACAATAATTGACGGAAGGAAAATAAGTAAAGAAATCTTAGAGGAGATAAAAAAGGAAGTAAGTTTTTTGACTTTTCAGCCAGTTTTTTGTGATGTACTTGTTGGAAATGACCCTGTTTCTCGTCAATATGTAAATATGAAAAGACATACAGCAGAAGAAATTGGGGTTCGTTTCCATGAAGCCTTCTTCCCTGCCAGTATAACAACAGAAGATTTAGTGAAGGAAATAGAAGTTTTGAATAAAATTCCAAATATGTGCGGGATTATTGTTCAACTCCCATTACCAGAAAATCTAAATCAAGATGAAATTTTAAATGCAGTAGATTCACGTTTAGATGTTGACTGTTTAAGCGCCATTACAAGCGAAAAATTTTATAAAGGAGATTTATATTTAAGTTTTCCGACTGCATTGGCTTGTGTTGCTCTACTGGACTCTGTTGGTTTAGATTTTAAAAACTCGCCTAGTCTCTCGCCTCGATTCGGCGAAGCGGGCGGCGAGGCTAGTAAAAAAATCGTGGTACTTGGTCAAGGTAAATTGGTGGGCAAGCCAGTCGCGGCTCTACTAAAATTCAGGGGATTAGATCATATTATAATTACAAGTAAAACACCTGCCCGCAATGCTTATGGCATAGCTATAGCAGGCGGGGAAAATAAAGAAAAAATGTTAAAAGAAGCTGATATCATAATTTCAGGAATGGGAAAAGGACAATACATAAAAGGTGATATGATAAAAAATGGGGCAGTAATTATAGATGCTGGAACTTCTGAATTAAATTCTGGAATTGTAGGTGACGTAGATTTAGAATCAGTAAAAGGTGTGGCCAGTTTTGTTTCGCCTGTGCCAGGAGGTGTAGGTCCTATGACTATTGCTATGCTTTTCCGTAATGTTTTAAAGGTGGCAAAAAATATCTAATTTATTTGCCAGCAATTTTACTAGCAAGACCTATGTAATTAAGTGGAGTAAACTTTTTGAGTTCTGATTTTACTTTTGTAGAAATTTTTAAACTATCTATGAATATAGAGAAATCATTTAAGGTTACTTTTTTACCACGAGTTAATTCTTTTAAGGCTTCGTAAGGAATAAGATAATTTTCGCGACGAAGAATAGTTTGAATTGCTTCAGCAATAATTTCTGGGTGATTATTTAAAACTTCACGGACTTTATTTTCATTTACTTGTATTCTGCTTAATCCTTTAAGAAGATATTCATAAGCAATAAAAGAATGAGCAAAAGCTGTGCCAAAATTTCTTTCTACTGTTGAGTCAGAAAGGTCGCGTTGAAGTCGAGATATAGGTAATTTCCTAGCGAAAAATTCAAACAAAGCGTTAGCCACTCCCAAATTGCCTTCACTGTTTTCAAATTTTATGGGATTTATTTTATGAGGCATTGTGGAAGATCCGATAGTACCTTTTATAGGTTTTTGTATTACCCATTCATCACTAATATATCTCCACATATCTTGGTTAAAATCTAAGAGAATTGTATTTATCCTTCTTAACGTATCAAAAATTGCAACATAACTATCATGACATTCTATCTGTGTAGTAATTAAATTAGGTTCAAGTTTTTGTGTGCGATTTTTATTGAAACTCTCAATAAATTTTTTACTAAACTTCAGCCAATTTATTTTTGGATAAGCTACCAGATGAGCATTCCAATTGCCACTTGCCCCATTTAACTTTGCTTGTATTTTTATATTTTTTAGACCGTCTAGCCTTTTTTCTAGACGAGCGACAAAGACTTTCATTTCTTTACCAAAAGTAGTGGGTGTTGCGGGTTGTCCATGAGTGCGTGCGAGTATTGGTAAATTTTTATATTTTAAAGCAAGTTTATTTAGCTCATTTATGATTTCTTGAATTTTGGGTTCCATTACTTTTTCTAATGCATCTGAAAGCATAAGGGAATAAGCGATGTTGTTCGTATCTTCTGAAGTCAAAGCAAAATGGACCCATTCTATGCTGTCTTTTAAAGACGTTTTTGACAGTTTTTCTTTTATAAAATATTCAACGGCTTTTACATCGTGGTCCGTAGCTTTTATATTCTTATAACCTTTAATCTCAATATCAGAAATTATTTGAGCGTCATTGTTCTTAAGATTGTATAAAGATCTTATTAATTTTTTTTCTTTTTCAGATAGATTTTTTAATTTTATTTTTTCTTTCGAAAGAGCAATTAAATATTCACCTTCTACCATTAATCTATAGTGCATTAATCCCTTCTCGCTAAAAAAAGGAGAAAGTGGAAATGCTGATTTCTCATAACGTCCGTCTATTGGTGAAATTGAATTTAATGACATTTTATATTTTTTCTAAATTATTTGTAATTCTTTCTAATATTGGAGTATTAAAATTATGTTCAAATGACTTTCCTGTTATCGTTTCATAGATTTCAATATAGCGACGAGAAAGCTCAGCGATAAGTTCTGTTGGAGCTTCTGGTATTACTTTGTCTTTATAAGGGTCACAATGTTCCTTAAACCATAAACGCAAAAATTCTTTATCAAAATATTCTGGTTCTTCATTTTTATCAAAACATTCCATATAGGTATCTGCTTTCCAATATCTAGAAGAATCTGGAGTGTGAATCTCGTCTATAAGCGTTAGCTTTCCATTTTCATCTAACCCAAACTCGTATTTTGTATCAACTAAAATTAGTCCACGTGAAAGAGCTATTTCCTGTCCCCTTTTAAATAAAGTTTTTGCTGTTTTTTCTAATTCATCTGTCATCTCTTGTGAAAGTAATCCTTCAGACACAATTTCAGTTGGAGTGATAGGTCTATCATGTTCATCTGATTTTGTAGTAGGAGTAAAAACAGGCTCCTCTAGTTTTTGATTTTTCTTTAATCCATCTGCTAAAACAAAATTTCCAAAATCACGTTTACCATCTTTGTAATGTGTCCAAAGTGAAGTTCCTGTTACGCCTGTGATATATCCACGCATTACACATTCAATAGGAAGCGGTGAACATTTTTTTACCACAACTACATTCGGGTCAGGTGTATTCAAAACATGGTTTTGGATTATGTCCTTTGTCTTATCAAACCAAAATAGACTAATTTGATTAAGAACTTCACCTTTGAAAGGTACGTAAGCAATAATGCGGTCAAAAGAAGAATGCCTGTCGGTGGAAATAAGCGTTATTTTATCATCTTTTATATAAATATCTCTCACTTTTCCAACTTTTTTCTCTCCCAGATTGCTAAAATTTGTTTCCACTAAAACATCCTTAATATGTTCTTTTATTTTTTCTATTTCCATAAAATTTTTTCCGCCAAAGGCGGATCAGCCTATGGCTGAAAAATTACTTTTTTGTGACCACTAATAATTTTACCAATTTCAAATATTTTAAATTTTGGATAATTTGTAAGAATTGATTCTACTTTTTCTTTTTCTTCTTTTGAAACAATGAGTATTAAACCAATTCCCATATTAAAAGTACGATACATGTCTTGCTCGGGAATATTGCCTATTTTTTGCATATAAGAAAATATTGGAATCATAGGCCAACTATTTTTTTGTATTTCTGCATCAAGATTCTGTGGCAAGATACGAGGAATATTTTCAATAAATCCTCCCCCTGTTATATGAGCAATACCATGAATATCTATTCCTTGTTCAAGCATCGCCAGTACCGGTATAGAATAATTGATGTGAATTTTAAGTAATGCTTCCCCTACACTTTCTCCTAATTCATCTATTTTTGTATCAACACTGTACCTTTTTACTTCAAAAAATAATTTTCGTGCCAGAGAAAAACCATTAGTATGTAAACCACTGGAAGAAAAACCCAAAATAATATCACTTTCTTCTATTTTTTCTCCAGTAATAATTTTATCTTTTTCTACAATACCAGTAATACAACCAGCGATATCATGTTCACCTTTTGTATAAGTACCTGGCATTTCGGCTGTTTCTCCTCCAATAAGTGATATTCCATTTTCTTTGCAAGCTTTAGACATTCCAGCTACCATAGATTCCATAATATTTGGATCTAATTTCTCATTGGCTACATAATCAAGAAAAGTAAGAGATCTTGCTCCCATTGCTAGTAAATCATTACAACAATGATTTACAATATCCTCCCCAACAGAATCATATTTATTCATCATACGCGCGACAGAAAGTTTTGTGCCAACACCATCAATACTTTGTACAAGTACAGGATTTTTGTATGATTTTAAAACTTGACCAATATCATATAACCCGCCAAAACTTCCAATCCCCGTAAGAACTGCTTCCGTGTGCGTACTAGTAACATCGGCTTTTATCCGACGAACCGTTTCATTTCCAGCATCAATATTTACTCCTGCTTCTGAATATAAATCACTCATAAATTATTTTTCCCTCGGGCGTAGCCCTACGGGCGAGCCTAAATATTTTTTATAACCGATTTTTGATAATTTTTCACCTTTCTTTTTTACTTCATTGCTCATTTTATTTTTATAAGCAATAAGTTTTTTTTCTAAATTTTTATCAGATAAGGCTAAAATTTGGACCGCCAGTAAACCAGCATTTTTTGAAGCATTAATACCAACAGTTGCCACAGGAATACCCGGAGGCATTTGGCTAGTTGAGAGAAGTGAATCAAGACCATCTAAAGTTTTTGTTTTTACTGGCACACCAATCACAGGTAAAGTAGTAAAAGATGCTATAACTCCTGCCAAATGAGCTGCACCTCCTGCACCTGCAATAATGACCTTAAAGCCTCGATTTAAGGCATTTTGAGCGTATTTATGAGTAAGTAATGGTGACCTATGAGCTGAAGCAACTGTTATTTCATAAGAGACGCCAAAGTCTTCGAGGACTTGAGCTGATTCAGCCATAATTGCTAAATCTGAATCTGAACCCATAACTATACCTACTTTTATATTTTTTTTCATCCCATTAAAAATTCTAATTAATAATCTTTATCTTTATGTCCTGTTCGTTGAATTTCTAACGGGACATGTGAGTTTATTTTATCACTGTTTTAATATTAAACAATGATATAAATCAGTGTTTAAAATGTCGAAAGCCAGTTGTAACCATTGCTATATTGTATTTATTAGCCACATCAATTGACGCTTGATCATTCTTTGATCCACCAGGATGAATGACAGCACTGATGCCCGACTCACCTGCCATTTCTATACAATCAAGAAATGGGAAAAAAGCTTCGGAAGAAAGCACGGCATCTTTAAGTGAAAAGCCAAATTTTTGTGCTTTATCTATGGCCTGTTTTAAAGCGTCAATACGTGATGTTTGTCCACAACCCATAGCAAGAAGTGTGCCATCTTTTATTAAAGCAATAGAATTAGATTTTAAATGTTTTGTTACTATGGCTGCTATCAACAAATCTTTTTTTTCTTTTTCCGTTGGTTTTCGTTCTGTCGTTACCGTAAAGTCATTTATACTTTCTACGTGCACATCTCTGTCTTGTACAAGTAAACCATTAAAACAACTTCTAATCTGTTTGTTTGGGAACATAGGATTCTTCCCCGCCTGCCATCGCCTGGGGCCGAAGGCATTGGCGGGCAGGCATTTTAAAATACGACAATTTTTTTTCTCCTGTAATATCTTTAATGCTTCCTCCGTAAAATCCGGAGCAATTATTACTTCTACAAAAAGTTCCTGTTCTTTTATAAGTTTTGCAATATCTTCACCTATTGTTCTATTTGCAGCAAGTATACCACCAAAAGCTGAAAGTGGATCTGCATTGTAAGCCGCCTTGTATGCTTCAAATAAATTCTCTTCTTCCCTTACAGCAAGGCCACAGGCATTCATATGTTTAATAATGGCAAAAGTTGGTTCCTTAAAATCATTCACCACCATAATAGCAGCTTCGGTGTCTATAAGATTATTATAAGAAAGTTCTTTCCCATGAAGTTGCATAAAACTCTTTTCAAGACTACCTACAAATTTGCCTTTTTGATGCGGATTTTCTCCATAACGAAGTGGCGTACCTTGAAAGTATTCACGGATATTAAGGTCATAAGTACTTGTTATTTCAAATGCATTACCTGCAAATTTTTTTCGTTCTTCTAAAGTAGTCTCATTACCACGTTTTAGAATATGAATCAGCTCTTGATATTGATATCTGGAAGGAATGACAACTACATCATTAAAATTTTTGGCTGCTGCACGAATAAGTGCTATTCCCCCAATATCAATTTTCTCAATAATTTCTTCTTCACTTGCACCACCTATACATGTCTCTTCAAATGGATACAGGTCTACTATAACTAAGTCTATGTCTTGTATTTTATGTTCTACTTTTTCTTTTTGATCATCTTTATCATCCCGACGATTAAGAATACCACCAAAAATATGAGGCTCTAATGTTTTTACTCTGCCACCAAAGATTGCTGGAAAGTTAGTAATAGTTTCTACATCAATTACAGGTATCTCAAGTTTACGAATAAAATCTGCAGTTCCACCTGTGGAAATAATTTTTATATCATATTTATGAAGAAGCCTGATAATATCATCAAGCCCATCTTTATTAAAAACTGAAATGAGTGCCAATTTAATTTTCTTTTTCATAATTTATATTTCCTTGCAAATAATAATAACACATTATTCAAATTCCGTTGTGGCTGGAGGTTTGGGTGTAATATCAAAAAATACTCTGACGATATTTTTATGTTTTGTCAGAGCATTTGTAATTTCATTTATAACTTCTTCAGGAAAATAATAACCTTTTGCTGTCATAAAATCTGCCGTTTGAACAGCTCGAACAACTAAAGAAAAACCATAAACACGTTCATCGCCTTTTACTCCAACGGAATTAATACCTAAAAGAGCAACAATTAATTGAGAAATATTTTTAGTAAGATTATGTTTTTTAAGAATATCACTTACAGTTTTATCTGCTTGGCGTACAAGTTCAATTTTTTCTTTTGATACTGATGTACCAATAATTCGGAGATATAAACCGGGACCAGGAAAAGGATTACGCTCATGGACAGATGAAGGAAGTTTAAGTGCACGAGCAAGTTCACGAATTTCATATTTGAATAAATTTCTGAATGGATGTAAATCTTCCACTCCCCACAAGAGTCCCACATTATGATGAGTCTTAATCATTGCGGATTGTCCTATTTTACCACTTTCAATAATATCGGTTGCTAAAGTACCTTGCACAATGAAACCAGCATTATATTTCGCTATTTGTTCTTCGAATATTTTTTTATACACAATACGAAATTTTTCACGTTTTTCTTCTCCATCAGTTGTCATAGCAATATTTTTTATAAATTCTTTACCAGCCGAAATCACAACTAAATTTTTGACTTTAGCACTTTTGGTATTTGTCTTTAACTCTTTTAATTCATTTTCCCGAAATCCACCAGTGTCTATGGCTACACAAATAAGCTTCTCCTGTAATACTGGTGCAAGAATTCTAGCTAAAGTGGTAGAATCTACTCCACCCGAAACACCCAAAATAACATTACGTTTACCTTTTATGTTTTTTGTTTTGTTCACAATATCAAGAACTTCTCTTTCTATTTGATGGACTAAATTTATTGGATCCCAATCTTTTTTACAATTAGATAATTTGAGAAAATTTTCTAATATTTTTTTTCCTTCTTTTGTATCAATAACTTCAGGATGAAATTGAATTCCAAATACTTTATTATTTTTATTACTCATTGCAGCAATACCTTCAGATGTAGCGATAGAAGTAAAACCTTTTGGAAGTTTTGTCACAGTGTCTCCGTGACTTGCCCAAACTTCCGTTTTTAATGGCACACTCAAGAAAAGTGGATGCTTCGTATTTAGCGTCACTTCAGTTGGTCCATATTCACGATGTCCAAGTGGTCGCTCTACGACACCATCAAGTTTATGTGCAAGAAGTTGCATACCATAACAAATACCTAAAATAAAATATTTTTTACCAGTGGTATCAAGGGACTCTGAAAGTTTTGGTGCTCCTTTACTATGCACACTCCAATTACTACCTGAAAGAATAACTGCCTTAGGAGTATTTTTTTCTAACCATTTATCAACATTATTGGGTGATAGTATAATACTTCGCACACCAAGTTCGCGAAGTATTCTTCCAATAACAAGTGTGTACTGTGACCCGTAATCCACGATAAGTATTTGTATACTATTCATAATATGCTATTATACACAATATATTATGGCTTCAAAAGCGAGAGAAAATTTTAAGGAGGGTTTGACTTATGATGATGTTTTGCTAATACCCTTGTATTCAGAAGTTTTACCTCGGGATGTTGATATTTCTTCTAACCTTACTAAAAAAATAAAGCTTAATGTGCCAATTATTTCTGCTGCCATGGATACTGTAACTGAATCAGTAATGGCAATAGCAATGGCGCAAGAAGGAGGAATAGGAATTCTTCATAAAAATATGAGCATACAGAAACAAGCTGAAGGAGTGCGCAAGGTTAAACGTTCTGAAAGTGGAATGATAAATGATCCTATAACCTTAAAAGAAGATGCATTACTAAAAGAAGCATTTCAGATTATGAAAGAAAATAAAATTGGTGGTATACCAATAGTTGATAAAAATATGCGATTAAAAGGAATTTTAACTAACCGCGATTTAAGATTTCAAAAAAATTTAGAACTTCCTGTATCTGAAATAATGACGAAAGTAAATTTAATAACTGGCAGTATTGGAACGAATTTAAAAGAAGCAGAAAAAATACTTACAAAATACAAAGTTGAAAAATTACCATTAGTTGATAAACAAAATAAACTGATTGGCCTTATTACGTATAAAGATATAATGAAAGTAAAATCTCGCCCAAATTCTTGTAGGGATAATTTCGGTAGATTACGTGTAGGTGCTGCAGTAGGCGTAATGCAAGATACATTAGAAAGAGTAAAAGCATTAGAACAAAATGGCGTAGATGTAATAACAATCGATACGGCTCACGGACATTCAAAAGGGGTAATCGAAATGTTAAAAAAAATAAAAAAAGAATTTCCCAAATTAGAAATTATTGCGGGAAATATTGTCACAGGAGAAGCAGCTAAAGATTTAATTAAAGCCGGAGCTGATGCAGTAAAAGTGGGTATTGGGCCTGGGTCAATTTGCACTACTCGTGTAATTGCTGGCGTGGGTTTTCCACAATTCTCCGCTGTATATGAAGTTGCACAAGCAATCCGAGGTATGGGTGTGCCAATTATTGCTGACGGAGGCATACATTCGACTGGAGATATTCCAAAGGCTTTAGCTGCTGGAGCAAGTTCGGTTATGATAGGTTCACTTTTTGCTGGAGTTGAAGAATCTCCAAGTGAAACAGTAATTTATGAAGGTAGAAAATATAAAACTTACCGTGGAATGGGTTCTATTGAAGCAATGGAGCAGGGTTCCAAAGACAGATATTTTCAAGATACAGAAGATGATATCAAAAAACTTGTGCCTGAGGGAATCGTAGGCAGAGTTTCTTTAAAAGGTAAACTTTCTGAAGTAATTTTTCAACTGATTGGTGGATTACGAGCTGGTATGGGATATTGTGGAGCAAAAGATATCAAAATTCTTCAAAAGAAAGCAAAATTTGTTAAAATTACTCAATTTGGAATAAAAGAAAGCCATCCTCATGATGTTATTATTACCAAAGAAGCTCCTAATTATAGTCTAGAAAAATAAAAATGAAAAAATTAAAAAATAAACGAGATCTCACCCATAGGTCTACGGCCGAGGGATTTATTGATGTGCTTGTTGGTCTTCAATGGGGAGACGAAGGAAAAGGTAAGAACATAGATGAACTTCTATCAAAAGGTATTTATTCCGGAGTGGCACGTTTCCAAGGCGGAGCTAATGCGGGACATACTATTAAATTTGGGGATAAAACTTTTATCGGGCATATAGTCCCCTCTGGTTGCTTACAAAAAAATGTAGAATTGTATATAGGCAACGGCGTGGTGGTTGATGCGGTATCTCTAATTGCGGAAATATCTCAATTAAAAAGTCTAGGTTTTAATGTTACTCCCCGCCTTTATATTTCCAACCGCGCAAAATTGGTTTCATATTTACATCCCTTCTTAGACCAAGCTGAAGAATCTTATAGAAGTAAAGATGGAAAGAAAATCGGAACAACCTCTCGTGGAATAGGCCCAGCTTATAGTGATTCTCGTGCTCGAAGAGGACTTTTAATTGGAGATTTAAATTCCCCAGATTTTAAACAAAAAGAAAAAGAACTTTCTAATTTACATATGAATTTTTTAAATATGTATAAAAATAAATACGGCTTTGAAATTCCAGTAGACAAAATAAAAGAGGCAAGAAAAAAATGGCTTGAAGCAATAAAAGAAATAAAAAAATTACAAATATGTGATTTATCTCTTTTAATATATAAAAAATTATCAGAAGGAAAAAATATTTTAGCTGAAGGTGCTCAAGGAATAATGCTGGATATTGATTTTGGAGATTATCCTAATGTTACAAGTTCAAATATTTTACCAGCTAATGTCTGTTTAGGTTTAGGAATACCTCATACTTTCATTAGAAATATTTATGGCGTTATAAAAGCTTATACAACCAAAGTAGGTGGAGGAGATTTTCCTGCACGAATAAAAGATCCCGTTGTGGAAAAACTTTTTCAAAATGCAGGTCATGAATTCGGAGCAACTACTGGACGATCCCGAATGTGTGGTTGGCTGGATTTATTTGCGCTCCGTTATGCCATTAAACTTTCAGGCGTTAAAAAAATTTTTATAAATAAAGCCGATATTTGTCCAACAGATAGTATAGAAGTAGTTATTGCTTATAAAATTAATAAAAAAATTCTAAAAGAATTTCCACTTCGTTTAAATGAAATAACTAGTGTTCAAACAGAAAAAATGTTAGGCTGGGGAAATATTAATTATGGAGTTAAAAATAAACAAAAAGTTTCTCCAGAACTAAAATTATATTTAAACTATATAAAAAATAAACTTTCTGATCTTAATGTTAAAATAATATCAGTCGGTACTGGTCCAGATCGCGAACACTCTTTTAATTGGAATAATTAAAAAAAACTTGAAAATAAAAATTTTAAGAGTCGTGGGTCCCCTGTCCTTATGACTCCGAGGGCGAAGGCTCAAAAATTTTTGATTTTCAAGTTTTTATATTGCACCTCTTCCAATATCTCTCCTGTACTGCATACCTTCAAAGGAAATTTTCGATATCGCTTTGTAAGTGCGAGAAAGAGCTTCTTCTAGACTTGTTCCTATGGCGTTCACTCCTAAAACTCGCCCACCATTGGTAACTAAATTATTATTTTCATCATATTTTGTCCCCGCATGAAATATTATAACATTCCCTTCTTTTTCCCCGCCTGCATCAGCTATGCTGAAAGCATTGCGGGCAGGTGCTTCTCTAATTCCAGAAATAATTTTCCCTTTTTCATAAGGACCAGGATAACCACCTGAAGCAAGTATAACAGTGCAAGCGAAAGTTGCTTTCCATCTTATTTCAATTTTATCGAGTTCTCTATCTATACATGCATTTATAATTTGAAGTAAGTCTGTTTCAAGTAATCTCATATAAGTTTCTGTTTCCGGGTCGCCAAAACGCGCATTATATTCCAAAATCTTTGGACCATTTGAAGTTAATATAAGTCCGGGATAAATTATTCCAGAAAATATATTACCATCCATATTCATTCCAGATAAAGTTGGTGCAACTATTATATCTTCTATATTTTTAAAAAGTTTTTCATCAACAAAAGACAAAGGGGCTATTGTCCCCATACCTCCAGTATTTGGACCTGTATTTCCTTCTCCTATCCGTTTATGATCTTGCGACACTGGAAAAATAGAATAATTTTTACCATCTGAAAATGCATGAACAGAAATTTCAGGACCTGTTAAAAATTCCTCAATTACTACTTCACTTCCCGCTTCACCAAAAACTTTTTTTACTAAAATATCTTTCAAGGCTTTTTCTGCTTCCTCTTGGGTTTGAGCAATAATTACTCCCTTACCCAAAGCAAGTCCACTCGCTTTAATTACAATTGGTAATTCTTGTGTGTTTAAATATTCAAGAGCTTTGTCAAAGTCAGTAAAAATTTTGAATTTTGCTGTTGGTAAATTGTGCTTTTGCATAAAATTTTTGGCAAATGCTTTTGAAGATTCAAGTTGAGCGGCAGCTTTTGTTGGACCAAAGATTCTAAGCCCTTTTTTTTGAAATTCATCTACAATACCAAGGGCAAGTGGGTCATCGGGTATAGCAAGCGTTAAATCAATCTTCTCTTTTTTTACAAATTTAATAAGAGCTTTAATATTTGTCGCCTTTATATCTATATTAGTCCCAATTTCTTCTGTCCCTGCATTTCCAGGAGCAAAATAAAGCTCACCACAATTTTCTGATTGCTTAATTTTCCATCCAATAGCATGTTCTCGTCCCCCACTTCCGATTATTAAAATTTTCTGTTTTTTGTTTTGCATAATTTTTGTAAAACTTCTACATATAATAGATTTTCTTTTTTCTTTAATCTTTCATATAAAGATTCAACATTGTCATCAGTTTCAATTTTTTCAAATGTTCTTCCTAAAACCGGACCAAAATCAAAATTAAAAGTTAAAAAATGGATAGAAGAACCAGCAAAAGTACTTTTTTTATCTAAGAAATTTTGAATGGCTTTATCTGTCAACATACCTTTATTCCATAATGCATCCGTGCCATCAGGATTTTTTACAATTTCATTAATCATATTCGGGATTAACCCAGGATGTAAATTTAAAATTTTATTTGGATACGCTAATATAACTTCATCTAATATAATTTGTTTCCACCCAGCAAGACAAATATACATTAAGTCTTTTTGGGGATTTAATTTATCTAAAAGAGATTTTAATTCTTCTTTTTTAGGACAAATTTCAATTTTTAAATTATGTTTTTTTGCACGTTCTAATCCCAAACTATCTGTTTTATCAGAAATTACTGCACAAATTTCTGCATTCAATTTACCTTGCTCAATTGCATCTATTATGGCTTGAAGATTTGTACCAGTACCAGCATTAGAAATAAGAATTGCGAGTTTCATTGTTTATATTTAATTTTTAAATTTTAAACTATCATATTTTATTTCTTTTTCGTGTTCAAAAATTGGCAAAGGGTATTCTCCATTAAAAGCAGATAAACAAAATCGTTCTTTTGGTAGACCAGTAGCCTTAACCATCCCATCAATAGATAAAAATGAAAGTGAAGTTGCTCCTAAAAATTGACGAGTTTCCTCTATAGTTTTTTGAGAAGAAATAAGTTTTTCCTGTTTAGGAGTATCAATACCATAAAAATCTGGAAATTTAACTGGTGCGGAACAAACTAAAAAATGAACTTCTTTGGCTCCAGAATCAAAAAACATTTTTACTATTTGTTGAGAAGTAGTACCACGAACGATTGAATCATCTATTATCCCAACACGTTTGCCTGTAATTACACTTCTAAGAACAGTCAGTTTCATTTTGACTTTTTCTTCACGGTTCGTTTGAGTTGGTTCAATAAATGTACGATGAATATATCTATTTTTATTTAAAGCCATTTCAAAAGGAACACCCGATGCTTGAGAATAACCAATAGCTGATGGAATAGCTGTTTCAGGCACTGGTACTACAATATCAAGTTTTATTTTAGAATTTTCCTGAAATAATATTTTCCCAAAGTTCTTGCGAACTTGATAAACAGATTGTCCTAACATTATACAATCATGACGAGAAAAATAAACGAATTCAAAAATATCAAATTTTGGATCTTCTTTTGCTAGAATTTTACTCTCCATCCCATTTTTTGAAACAATCACCAATTCTCCCGGAAGTACTTCTCTTAAAAATTTTGCTCCAACAGTTCTAAGACCGCATGTCTCTGATGCAAAAACTGTTTCTTTGCCATTTGTTCCAACTACTAATGGACGAATACCCCTAGGGTCACGAAAAGCAACCAGCTCTTTTGTGGAAAGTGCTACACAAGAAAATGCCCCCGTAAAAAGTGGATATACTTTTTCGACTGCTTTTGATAGAGTCATTCCTTTCCCCATATAAAAACCAATAGCTTTTGTCATAAGTTCAGAATCAGAATTTCCTTTAGTTAAAATTTTATTATTTTTTAAAAAATCTTCTAACGCTTTTACAGAAGGCAGGTTCCCGTTATGGGCGAAAGCAAATTTATTATTAAAAATAATGGGTTGAGCATGCTTGGAGTCAGTACCACGAGAAGTTGAATAGCGATTATGGCCTAGAGCAGCAAATCCCCCTAATTTTTTAATTATTTTTTCTGTATATACCTGACTTACTAAGCCAGAATGTTTATATGAGAATATATTTTTTCCATCAGTGGAAGCGATGCCAGTTTGTTCTTGGCCTCTATGTTGAAGGGCAAAAAGTCCAAAATAAGCATAACGAGAAGCTTCTTTTCCATTCCAAATTCCAAAAACTCCACATTTTTCATTCAAATTTCTATCCATTTATTTTTTAAAATAATTAATTGCATTCTTAAATAATAAAATCCCGTCTCCAAATTTTTTTAAACTACCTTTTATTTTTTTAATTTGCCAAAGTGGAGAATGATGAAAAAACATTGCTCGTTCTGGATGAGGCATCATTCCTAATACTCTTCCATTATATCCTAACACCCCTGCAATATCATAATTCGCACCATTTGGATTTGCTTCTAGATTTTGAAATTTACAAATATCACCTTTAGTGTACATAAAAGCAATTTGTTTGTTTTTTTGAAGTACTTTGTGTTTTTTTTGATTTATCAAATATTTTCCCTCTCCATGAGCAATTGGTAATGAAATTTTTTTTAAATTAGTAAGCCACGGACTCCTACCAAGAACTTTTAAATCAACCCATCGGTCAATGTATTGAGCATTTTTATTGTGAGTTAGCGCTCCTGGTAAAATACCTAGATTTGTCATAATTTGAAATCCATTACAAATTCCGATAGCTAAGGTATCTCGTGACAAAAATTCTTTAATTTCTTTTGATAAATGGTTTTTGAATTTATTGGCATAAGCTTTACCGCTACCAGTATCGTCTCCATAAGAAAATCCTCCAGGAAAAACTAAAATTTGGTATTCGGAAAGCATTTTAGGTTTAGCAATTAAATCATTGATGTGCATAATATCAGCAATTCCTCCAGCATTTTCGAAGGCGAATTTTGTTTCTTCTTCACAATTTAATCCATAGCCTGACATTATTATAACTTTTGGTTTTTCTGTTTTTATTTTCTTCATTTCATTTTATTCGAAAAATTATGATAAAGAGCTTGTAATTTTTTGATATTTGTACCAACTATTTTTTTATTTTCTGCATCAAAAATAATAAATTCATCATTTTTTGAAACTTGCCCAATTTTTTTATATGAAATTTTTTTTATTATTTTTTCAAACTTAGTAATATTTTTTGGTGCAACTGAAACAAGAATTCTTCCCTGACTTTCGGAGAATAGGGCTGAATCTGTTCCTGACATTTCTCCTGGAAGATTTTTCAAAAAGACTTTACATCCGAGCATTCCACCAACGGATGCTTTTACTAAAGCTATTGCTAAACCGCCTGATGTTAAGGAAATTGCTGAAGAAATTAATTCTTTTGAAATAACATTTTCTAAAGCGGAATAAATTTTTACATTTTTTTCTAAATTAACTTTTGGTACATTATTCCCGATGGCATTTCTATCAGATTTTGAATTCTTGGCAAGCATTTTATAATACTCACTTGCACCTAATTCATCAAAAGTTTCTCCAAGTAGATAGATGCTATCTCCGACTTCTTTGAATTCAGGAGAAATTGTTTTGTTAATATCAGACATTACTCCAATAGCAGAAATTAAAAGTGTCGGAGGGATTGAAATTGCCACAGGATTTCCTTTTTCATCATAGCCTTTGAAATCATTAAACATACTATCCTTTCCAGAAATAAATGGCGTACCATAACCAACAGCATAATGATAACAAGCCTTAAGAGCATCTATTAATTCTGCAAGTCGATTTTTATCATAGGAAGAACACCAGCAAAAATTATCTAAAATAGCCAAATGGGAAAGCGAGGCTCCGGCACAAATCGCATTTCTTATAGCTGTATCAATAGCACACCCAGCCATATGATAGGTACTAATATCAGAATATGAAGGATAAATACCACTTGAAACTACTACACCTTTTTTAGAAGAAAGGATCGGACGAAAAACTTGTGCATCGGTATTTATGCGTCCTTTTCCTGATAATGGTTTTAAGACAGAAGAAGCTTGCACTTCGTGGTCATATTGTTCTGAGATGAAAGAAAAACCACTAATATTTTTATCTTCTAATAATTTCTCTAAAATTCTAGTATAAGATATTTTTGTTGGAATTTTTGGATTTTTGTAATTATGAATTGTAGCAGCACTTTCTAAATGTTTTTTTGGTAATCCATTATGTAAAAATTCCAAAGAAATATTCATTATTTCTTTATTATTATAATTAACTATACACCTTCCAGAATTTGTAAATTCTCCAACAATACTTGCTTCAACTCCTCGACTATCCATTAATTTTTTAAATAAATTCCATTTTTTCTTTGGGACTGATAAGGTCATGCGCTCCTGTGATTCAGAAATCCAAATTTGCCAAGGTTGAAGACCTGGATATTTAAGTGGTACTTTTTCTAAATCAACTATTGCCCCATTACATTCTTTGGCCATTTCCGCTATGGAACAAGAAATCCCTCCGGCACCATTGTCAGTGATACTATTATATAAGTCCATTCCTCGTGCTTCTTTCACGATTGCATCACTTAATTTTTTTTGAGTGATTGGGTCGCCAATTTGTACCGCTGTTGCTGGACTTGAAGAATCCATTACCACTGAAGAAAAAGTTGCACCATGAATTCCATCTACTCCAACTCGTCCACCAATAACTACAATATAATCACCAGCATGAGCTTGTTTTTTATGAGAAAGTTTTCCATTTATTTTTTGCGGAATAATCCCAATTGTACCAACAAAAACTAATGGCTTACCCCTAAATCGGTTATCATATTTTACAAAACCAGAAATTGTTGGAATTCCAGAACAATTTCCTCCAATATTTACACCTTTTATTACTCCTTCCATAATTCGTTTAGGTGAAAGCATTTTTTGGATAAGATTTTTATCTTTAAAAAGAGGTTTAGTATCATAAGGATTCCCAAAACAAAATCCATATACATTTGCTACAGGTTTTGCTCCTAAACCAAAGCCAATGGTATCGCGATTTACTCCAACTATTCCTGTAATTGCACCACCAAAAGGATCCAAGGCCGAAGGGCTATTATGAGTCTCCACTTTATGAGTAACTAAATAATTTTTATCAAAAATAATTCCACCAGAATTATCAGAAAAAACTGAAACACAAAAATCCCCGCCTTGCGTCGAGGCAGGTTTCTTTCCTTTTTGCTTACGAATTAAATTGGTAGCACCTTTAATATAAGTTCTATAGAGACCATCCTGAATATTATCAATTGGATTTGCAAAAATCGTGTGTTTGCAATGTTCAGACCAAGTTTGAGCTAAAGATTCAAGTTCAATATCTTTTGGATCTCGTCCAAGTTTTTGAAAATAAGTTTTGATTACTTTCATAGATTCTAGATCGAGAGCGAGTGGGCCTCGACGTATTCCGTTTTCATTCATAATTCCTTCTTTTCCAATTTTAACAAGTTCTTCATCTGGTATAGAAAGAGGAATATTAATAACTAAATTGTGTTCAGATAAAATAACTTTTGGAATTTTCAAGGGTAAATTATTTTCTTCTTTTATTTCTTTTACACTAAAAAAGTGCCCCTGTTCAATAAGTGGATTGTAAAGTGAAAGAGCAATTTTTTTAGCATCTTCTAATTCGATTGTTCTCTTGACCGTAGAACGACCACGGGCGAAGCCAAAAATCAAAAAAACTTTTGAAGTATAAACTTCTAATTTAGTTTCTTCTCTTAAATGAAATAAATCAACGATCGTCTCTTTTACTGTATGGGCAATATTATCCGTGACTCCTGGAAGAAACCCAATCTCAATCACATAAGAGAATTTTTTTTCTTTCGGTAATTGATTTATTGAAAATTTTTCAAGAATCGGGTTAGTAAGTGCGTTTGCTGATTTTATGAGTTCATCCTGAGTGATTTCAGAGTTAATAATATAAGAATCTAAGATAGATACATCAGAAACTTTATTTCTTAAACCTAGATTATTCCATAATTTTAAAAATAGCCTTGTTCGGCTATCTTTTCCTTTTGGCATAATATATAATCGTGAAATCATATTAATTTGAAATAATTTTTACCAATGCAAGTTCTAATGGAAGTTCAGAGACAAATGCACGGTCTATGTCGCTATAGGCTTCTAGTAACACCGCCAAAGAAAAAGAGTTAAACATACCTGCTTTACCTGCCCCGTCCGAAGCCGAAGGCTTTCGTTCGGGGTCATTCTTTATTAAATCTTTTAAAAATTCTAAATCTTCTTCTCCTAAATCCCCCGCCATTTCTTTTTCTAATTTCGGTGCATATTTTAAAATCACAGCCATACGAAACTTTTCTATAATTAATTTAGAATAAAGTTTCATATCTAAATTTTCAGTTGTTGCTTTACGAACAGTCATGATTCCATTTTCTAAATTCTTTTTGGCTATAGCAGAAATAAAATCATTTACTAAAACTGTTTTCGGTGCACCGGTTATTTTTTCTACGTCCTCTCTCTTAATCTTTTTACTTTTAGCAAAATTTAAAACTTTTTGAAGTGTGCCTAATGCATCACGGAATGAACCATCTCCCAATATAGCCATCAATTCCGCCGAACCAGCATCTAATTCAAAGCCCTCCTGTTTTGTAACAGCCAAAATATGATTTTTTAAAATCAAATCTGATGGTTTCTTGAATACGAAAACCTGACAACGAGATACAATAGTTTCTGGTACTTTATGAACTTCGGTCGTAGCTAAAATAAAAATAACATGTTTCGGTGGTTCTTCTAAAGTCTTAAGCAATGCACCCCAAGCATCCTTAGAAAGCATATGTACCTCATCTATGATATAAACCTTGTATTTCGAATCAAATGGTAAAACTCTAGCGCCGTCTCGAAGGGCTCTAATATCTTCTATACCTCTATTAGAAGCGGCGTCTATCTCATAAAGGTCATTCTCTGAGATTCCTATTTCTTTGGCAAAAATTCTGGCTACAGAAGTTTTGCCTGTGCCTCTAGAACCAACAAAAAGATACGCATGCGAAACTTTATTGGTCTCAACAGAGCTTTCCAAGACCTTTACAATATGATCTTGCCCTAGAACTTCTCCAAAGGTTTTCGGTCTGTATTTTCTATATAATGCTAAGTCGTGCATAAATTAACTATATCAAATTTTTCTTAAAAAATCATTAATAATTTTTTCTACTTCTTTTGCGTTTTTTGTCTCCATAAGTTTGGTACGCAATTCTTTGGCGCCGTCAAAACCATTTACATACGCTTTGAAGTGTTTTTTCATCACATTAAAACTTTTTGTTTTGCCGAGCAATTTTTCAAAAAGTTTTGTATGTTCTGATAAAACTAAAAGTCGCTCCTCAATAGACTTCACTCGGCTTTCAGCCACCCTCTCCTTATCAAGGAGAGGGGCTGGGGGTGAGGTGAATACCCAAGGATTACCAAAAACTCCCCTACCTATCATTATTCCATCGCAACCAAATTCTTTAGCTTTTTTTTCTGCATCTTCTAAATCTTTAACATCACCGTTTCCAATAAGCAAAATATCTTTCCCACTTTTTTTAATGAGCTCTTTTATTTTTTTAATATAATCCCAATTTGCCGGAACAAGTGATAATTCTTTAGCAGTACGCAAGTGAATCGTTAAGGCAGAAATATCTTCTTTCAATAATTCCGGTATCCAAGTATTTATTTCTTCTTTATTAAAACCAACTCTCGTTTTGACTGATACCGGAACATGTAACCCTGTGGATTCTATTCCCGCATGAGCTGCTTGAATTATTTTTCTTGCCAGTTGTGGAGTTTTTATTAAACCAGCTCCAGCTCCTTGATTTACGACTGATTTATCTGGACAGCCCATATTTATATCTATTCCATCAAAACCAAGACTAGCAATATATTGACAAGCCTTTTTCATATTATCAGGATTGGCACCAAAAACTTGAGCCACGATTGGCCTTTCAGCTTCAGAATATTTCAATATGTGAGATAATTTTTTTTTAGCGAGCTTATTACACAAGCCATCAGCGGCCACAAACTCTGTCCAGAAAACGACGCTGTCTCTATTTTCTCTATTCTTGCTATATTTTGCCAAAATACGACGAAAAGCAATATCAGTGACATCCGACATTGGCGCTAAACAAAAAAATGGTTTCTTAAGTTTTTTCCAAAAATTTTGCATATTTAAAAAAATTCGTTGAAGGTGTATCCTTTTTAAGGGGTTTCGAGCGCGACGGCGCGAGAATTTCAGGATTTTTTAAGCTTCAAAAAATCCGTACCGACAAAAAGGATATACCGAGAAAGAATTTTTTTTACTTGAATTTATAATATACCTTATTGCCAAATCGAAGGTCAATATATAAAAGCGAAGAGTATTTTGTTTTAAATTCTGTCTGTAGAGGTTCTGTAGTTAATACCGATTGCAAATTTTCTATTATCTGATTAAAATCAGAATCTGCTTTAAAAATTATTTCTGGTCCCATTTGTGATGTTGAAGACGAGAGAAACATTTTTATGTCTCCAGTGTTATCTATATAAAACACAGCCGGTTTTATTCCAATTTTTTTAAGTGTTTCTTTGAATGAAATCAGTTTTGAAAAATTTGGTTGAAAAAAATAAGAACCAGATGGATTGATTTCAGACGTCGGACGTCCGGAATTTAGACGTTCGACGTCTGTTGCCCCATAAAACTTTAAATAAACTTCTCCTGAAAAATAAGGAGCTTCATCAAAAATATAACCACTATTATCTACAAAATAACATCTTTGATTATTGTCATTTGTTTCTGGTGGGGTAATGCCACAATACGTATATAAAGCTGTTCGTTCTGTTAAAAAAATATTTAAAGTTTTAAAGTTTTGAATGTTAAGAGAAATATTTTTTAATCTTTTAAATTTATCAGCCAATTCTTTTTTTATCTGTCCTTTTGGGTAAAACAAAAAATTTGTTTTTGGGAAAAACCAAAGATAATTACCGATGATTTTTTCTTTTACAACACTTTCAATCATTTTAGTTTCTATCACCTTATTGCCCAAAATTTGAATATCATTTATATTGATATTCTCCCATTTGGAAAAAAAAGATAAACCAACCAAGATTAAAATAAAAAAACAAATTAAAAAAAATATCTTTCTTCTCAAGATTTTATGTTTTTTCTTTTTTAGTTCTAAAAAACGCGGAGAATTTAAAAACACTTTTTTGCATTTTATTTGCTTTATAATTTTATGAACTTTCTACTTTATAACTTCTCTATTACCCATATATTTCTTTAATACTTCTGGAATTTTTACTGTACCATCCGCCTGCTGATAATTTTCAACTATTGCTACTAATATTCTTGGTGTAGCTGCTGCGGTAGAATTCAAAGAATGCACAAAACGCAACTTGCCCTCCTCGTCTTTATAACGAATACCGAAACGTCTTGTTTGAAAATCGTGATAATATGATGCACTCGAAAGCTCACGATATTGATTTTGTGATGGAATCCAAGCTTCTGTATCATAACTCTTTACATGTGCGGCTTTTAAATCTCCTCCGCAAATCTCAACTCTTCTGTATGGTATTTCAAGTGATTCTAAAAACTCTTCGAAATTTCTATTTATCTCTTCGTGAAATTTTACAGATTCTTCATGGCTAGATTCACACAAAATAAGTTGCTCAAGTTTATAAAACTCATGAACACGAATGAGTCCTTTAGTATCTTTTGAATGCGCGCCCGCTTCTCTTCTATAACAAGGAGAAAAAGCTAAATAACGTTTAGGCAATTCTTCTTTAGATAAAATTTCATTACTATGAAATCCCATCATTGGGATTTCTGCTGTTCCCGATAAATAATCATCATCTTGAGTTTTAAAGATATCTTCAGCTCCACCAGGTAAATGACCTGTGCCATATAAATTTTGTTTTCGAACTATTACCGGAGCAATGAAAGGAACAAAGTTTTTTGATTTAAAAAAATCACGAGCATAATTCCAAACTGCCCAAGATAATTCTGCACCCTCACCAACAAGAAAATATCCTCGGAAACCATGCACCTTAGTTCCGCGTTCAAAATCAACCATATTTAAATTAACCATGAGTTCAACATGATCCTTCGGTTTAAAATTAAACTCCGGCTTTTTCCCCCACGCTAAAATTTCAACATTATCTTCTTCACTTTTTCCATTGGGAACAGAAATGTCTGGTACATTGGGAACCTGTAACATTAATTTCTGCCATTCTTCTACCACTGTTTTTAACTTTTCTTCTTTTTCTTTTATATCTTCTTTAACTGCACGCATTTCTTTAATTAATTGATTTCTCCTTATAGAATCTTTTTCTGCAGGAATTTCATTAGAAACTTTATTTATTTCACTTCTCAAATCTTCCACTTCTTTTAGTTCTTTCAGGCGTTGGTCATCAAGTTCTATCAATTTAGCAATATCAATATCTACAAGTTTCTTTTTTGCTCCTTCTTGCACTATTTCTTTGTTTTCACGAATAAATTTTATATCTAACATAAATTAGGTTCTAGTTTCTAGGTTATAGGTTCTAGAGCTAGGTTCTAGTATTATACATAATTACTGATATAATTACAAAATGCAAATTAGAAAATTACTTAAAAAAGAATTCCCTCTTGCCCTTTTAGAAATTCCCCAGCCACCGGAGGACCTTTGGATTATTGGAGAATTGCCAAAAGAAAATTTAATTTATTTATCTGTAGTTGGCTCACGCAAATACACTTCTTATGGAAAAGAATCTTGCGAGAAAATAATTGCTGGATTAAAAGGATACCCAATTGTAATAGTTTCAGGTTTTGCTATGGGTATAGATACTATCGCCCACAAGAAAGCGATGCAAACAGGATTAAAAACAATAGTTTTTCCCGGTTCGGGACTTTCAGATGAAGCAATATACCCAAAAACAAATGTTCGTTTGATTAAAGAAGTAATAGAAAATGGCGGATGTTTAATTTCAGAATTTGAACCCGATTTCAAGGCGACTCAATGGGGTTTTCCGATGAGAAATAGATTAATGGCTGGAATCTCAAAAGCGGTACTGATTATAGAAGCTGAAGAAAAATCCGGCACTCTTATTACTGCGCGCCTTACCACGGAATATAATAGAGATTTATTAGTTGTACCCGGATCAATTTTTTCTTCAAATTCAAAAGGAACAAATAAATTAATTCGCCAAGGAGCGACGCCTGTTACTTGTTCGGAAGATGTTTTAGAAGCTTTAGGATTTGAAAGAAAAAAAGATGAAAATGTTCAAGCAAAACTATTTGAAGATTTATCCTCCGAAGAAAAAATGGTTATAAAAATTTTACGTGAACCAATGCCTCGGGATGATTTAATTCGTGCTATGAAAATGCCGATTCCAAATGCCAATGCTGTTCTTTCAGTAATGGAAATAAAAGAATTAATTAAAGAAGAAATGGGTGAAATCAAATTGGTGTAAAAAGAAAAGCCAGTTTATAAAACCGGCTTAACCTAAATATCGCGTCATCCTCTTTGATAACTATCATAAAAATATGATATAGGTTCAAAAAGGAAAATTCGACCTTCTAAAAGAAGATTAAGGGCTTTTTCCTTTTCTTCCTCATCCGGTTCATTTAGAAATCGATCCCCAATATTTTCACCGGATAATCTTTTTTTCATTAAATCAATAATTTTAATGCATGCTTTTTTTTCTGTAATTTCTGTTACAGAAACTTCTGCACGCATTTGAATTACATTTATTTCGTTATATGCTCCAAACAAATAAAACTCACTATCAGAATCAGATAAACTATTAATTTGCTTAAGTAAAGCAGCATCTAGTTCATCTGCCTTATTTAAATGGAGATAAATAGAAATTTTTTCCAGTTTTTTTAGGAAAAAACAACGAAATCTTACTCCCCTATTGGCAAATGGATTAGGAAAGAAATCTTCTTTTTGTGACAAAAAAACTGTCCAAATTTTTGGAAGAAAAGTTAATCCTTCCTTGTTTGTTAATACCTTATAACTCATAGTATTTCTCCCTATTAAGTTGTTTAAAATTGGAATGGAGATTTACCTTTGAAGCAGAACACTTGTTAAAATATAAATATGAAAATA
>ERZ1292633.1198-Hain-H41-02um-R1-1198-length-28432-cov-9_pt1 | contig 28432 bp, 19 predicted proteins | sample MGYA00564406_ERZ1292633 | MGnify/ENA primary metagenome ERZ1292633 (study PRJEB36523, sample SAMEA6512639) | groundwater metagenome | collected 2019-01-08 | study: AquaDiva: Metagenomics assemblies of 32 groundwater samples | reverse complement strand
AAGTCCCGGCTTGAGCCGCGACCGTATCCCAACTTGCTGTTGAACTCAATGAATACCCTCCGGCGTACACCTCATCTCCATTCACTGCCAAAGCTGATACCTGATCCGCTGCCCCACCCCCCAACCACTGCAGCCAATTGATGGTTGGTGTTGCCCCATCCGCGATCTCAATTACAAATCCTTCATTTTCCCCTGACCCTGAATATGTCCCGGCCTGGGTCGCACTTACGCTAAAATAACCATCTGAATATCCACCCACATAGATTTCATCATTAATAGTCTCCAAAGCAATAGATTTTATTGTCCTCAAACTCCCACTTTCGTTCGAACCTATCCAATTGCCATAATTAATCGTCGGGTCGATGAGAAGCGGGTATTGGTTGGGTTGGGCGGGGATGGTGAATTGAATTGTAGGGCTAGGGTGTAGGGAATTCTTGTCATTGCGAGAAACGAAGTGACGAAGCAATCTGTCTTGCAAAGGAGATTGCTTCGTCGCAATGACGATAGCTGCCGAACCAACAACTCCATCCGCAGTCCAATATTTAATCGGGTCAATACGGTAATGCTGATTCTCACGCGAAACACTGACTCCTCCGTCGGAATCAGGCTCAACACGCAAATCCGCCGCGCCCTTTTTATCGGCCGCGAATGCCCACGCGTATTTTGAACCGTCATCCACATTCGGCTTTTCGGTGTAGATCCATTCTTTCAGCACAACTTCATTTTTATTTTCGTCCCCGGACAGGCTGTACAAATAGTAAACAATCATCTCCCCTTCGCGGTAAAACACGCTGTATTGCGGCTCCTTAGACGGGTAACATTCTTTCAGATATTTCTCCGTCGGGTAAGAAAGCTGAAGTTTAACGCCATCAGCTAAATCAATGGAAGGAACAATCCATTCATCGGAAGGCGTACAGTCAAGCGTCATGCGCCCAGACAAGGAGGTTTCGGTTGCCAGCGCCTCAATTTGCTCACGCACTTGAGGCCAGCGGGTTTTAAAAAATCCAGCCTCGAGAGCTTGCGCCACCTGCGCCTGCCAGCAACAAAAAATCATCACAATAAATATTCGAATAAAAATCATTTTAACCTCGTCAACCCCGGGGGTTAATATGGTTTCAATTTTCAAAATATCAACAAAATTGCATTCAATTTGCTGTGCTTGCGTGTTATACTTTCAACATGATTAAAAAAACACATCAACCGCTCATCAAAACAAACCCTTACCTGCGTGACCCTCAAAAACGCCAAAACCAATTCGTAAGGGCTGTTGTAACATCCTCGAAAATTGAAGGCGTAACCATCACTCCCAAAATCCTCAAACATGCGGCAAAAACAAATTAACTAACTGCTTTTAATATTCTTTAAAGTTCTCGCAACAACCGATTCAAAAACTAATTTCATGGGGATATAGTTATGTTTCATGCCCGCCTGCACCGCCGCAAAATATTCATTCTTCTTTTTTCCGACAATCCCGCCGAAATCCAGCGTCGGTAGCTTGGCTTGCCAACCCATTGCAATGGATAATAACCTAGCCATCCGCCCATTGCCTTCACGAAAGGGATGAATCAACACAAGTTCCACGTGGACAACCGCAAGGGATTCAATAATTTCTTCAGAAGCGTTTGCCCGGCATGGAGTCCGTTGAGTCAAAACATTTCTCTCGAATTCTTTCATGAGCGCAGGAATATGCGCGGCTGCGGCAAATGAAAAACCGCCCTTACTGATATTGACCTGCCGATATTCCCCTGCCCAAGGATAAATTCCCCTCAACCAAATCCTGTGAATGTGACGAATATCGTCCGCGACAAACACGTGATCCTCATTATACAGGCTGGCCATTTTATCAAGCGTTCGCAATTGTTCCTGAGCCTCCCTCTCATCCATCACTCGTTTGTGACGAATTTTCAATAAATTTTTTAGAACGCGTTGACCAGAACCCGGTTCAAAATGGCTCTCCACTAAATTTTTTGTATCGTATTTTGTTCCTCGTTTCACAAAGCAATCCTCATTTTAACCTCGTCAACCACGGCCCAACCGAAACAAGCGCAACGACGAATCTAACTACTTTTATACTTCCCTAATAGCATTTATCTTCCGTCTTCTGTCTTCTATTTTCTATTTTCTGTCTTCTATCTTCTATCTCCCATCTTCACTCCTTATTTCCCCACGCGCTCGGCCCAAAGCTTCGCGTCCGACGGATTCAATCCTGGAAGCACATATTTCTCTGGATCTTTGAGCCATTTGACCTGCGCCTGCGAAAAAGACTGCTGGGCCTTTTCCTTGTCGCCCATCTTCAATTGGATCATTCCAATGTTATATAAAGCCTGGGCGTGGTCTGGTTCTTCTTTAATAACGGCTTCAAACATTTTTAACGCTTGGGTAAGTTCATCGCGTTCAAAATAAATGCGTCCGGCTTGCAAGTATCCATCCGCCAGTGTTGAATCGATCTTAACGGCTTTTAGAAAATCCGCGAGAGCGTCATCTTTCTGCCCGTTTTTGTAATAGAACAAACCGCGGTTGATCCTCGCTTCGTAAAAATCCGGTTCGACGGCAAGCGCGGCATTATAGTCCGACAATGCTTCCGGTTTCCGGTCAAATTTCATCAGCGTTGCCCCGCGGTTATTGTAGTATTCCGCTTTCTCGACGTCATAGTAGATGGCGAGGTTGAAACGTTTTAACGCTTCTTCGTAATCTTTGTCTTTGGCATACATTAACCCAATATTAAAATGCGCGGAAGCATATTGAGAAGCGGCTTTGGCCGGCAAAAGAGCTTTTCCGTTTTTGATGACCCGGCTGCGGGACGCGATTTCGATGGCTTTATTAAAATCCCGCATGGCCGCTGATTTATTTTCTTTCGTCACGTAAAGCGCGCCGCGGTTATTGTAGGCAAAGGCTAAGTCTGGAGAATATTCAGCGACACTATTCCATAACGCGAACCCGTCGCGCCAGGCAAAGGTGTAAGTGAATGTGCCGACCGCGCAGGCCGCCACAACCGCGAGAAACGCGCCGATCGCCAAACGACGGAATTTTTCTTTCTTGTCTAAGAAGTATTCAACCAAACGTCCCAGCGCGAGGCAGGCCGCGAAACCGGGAATATAGAGAAAGCGGTCGGCGACGACTGAAATATCTCTCCAGTCAAAGCGCCATAAAAAGAAACTCGTTAAAAAATAAAACGCGAACGCGAAGATGAGCCAGCGGTTGGAGGATTTACGCCAGAGGATAAATCCCGTCAAGGCGAGGATAACGAGCGCTTGCCAATACGCGGGATTGGCGATCTCGACGGGTTCTGGCAACGCGTAAACAGGCGACATAGCACCGGGCCAGATAAATTTTCGGATATAAAAAGCGGCGCTCCAGAACCAAACCAAAAAGCCGTCTGGAAAATTAAGGACGATCTCTCTTGAGTTTTGCTCGTACGTAATCCAGGCGATCGGCAGGATAACGAAAAGAAATGGGATTTTATCAAAAAACATTGTCGAATTAAACTTACGGCGCTTCATCCAATCGACGAGCAATAAGATCCACGGAAGGCTCAAGGCCATGGGCTTGGCAAGGATGCTGAGTAAACCAAAAGCGAGCGCCGTCAGGTAACAAACGACTTGTTTGCGACCCGCCGGGGTGACTGATTTTCCGTCTCGGTCAAAATATTCAAGATAACGCAGATACGCCCATATCGCTAAAAGATAAAAGAATCCATACAAAAGATCTTTGCGGGCAGTGACCCAGGCCACATTCTCAACTCTCGACGGATGGACCGCGAATATGAGCGCCGCCGCGAATGCGCCCCAGACGCCCAATCCGAAACGTCCGGCCAGAACGAACACAAGACAAACAACGCCTAAGTGCAAAAATAAATTCGTTAAATGAAAAACAAGAGGATTTTTTCCAAAAAGAGAATATTCGATGCCCCACGTCAGCGTTGTTAACGGAATATAGGTGCTGTTCGCGCTATTGGCTTTTAAAAAAATATTCGGGATGCGCGAAAAAGAAAAATTCTGCACGAGCGGATTTTTCATAATATGCGCGTCGTCGTCCCAGTTAACAAAATCCGCCGAAATCGCCGGCAAGAAACTCGCCACAGTGATGAGTAACAAAACGATTAAAGCTTTCTTAACTGTCATGCCGCTCCTTTTATGCGTTGACTTATTTCTGAATAAGTTTGCTTCGGTCGCTTCGCGACCTCGCAATGACGTCTATTAATCTTTGTTTCATTGACGCGAGAAAGAAATACAAATAAACGTCATTGCGAGGCCACGCAGTGGCCGAAGCAAACTTACTCAGCTTATCCGACCGCTTCACTCAGTTCGCGATGACGGCAATCACCGTCTTTGCGAGCGAACCGCGAAGCGGTGAGCGAAGCAATCTTACTTGCGTATAAGATTTCTTCGGCCCTTCGGGCCTCGCAATGACGACATCATCCGCTCCTGATGATGATAAAATAACCCAAAGTAGCCTGCGAAATTACTTGGGGCATCACTTTATTCCTCCATCAATCACACCAATTCTTTCAAAAATACAATCGCCGGAGCAACGCGTATTCCCTCTGGAGATTCATAATCTTTTTTTCCTGTCATGTGCAGCTGCCAGGCTTCAGACTGCGGAAATTTATTCCTCAAATATTGAAGCGATTTACTCAAAGCATCATCGCCCCACTTGCATTCCACCATAACAAGAGGTTTTTTACCTTCAACAACCACAAAATCAACCTCCTTGCCTTCCACATCCCTGAAATAGGCAAGCTCCACATCACGCCCCTGGGTGTCCTGAAGCCAATGAACCCATTTAATCAGATGGCACGCAACCATATTTTCAAAACGCTGCGGCTCCTCAGGAACCAGCGACCAATCAAAATGATAATGTTTCTGCTCTTTCTTAACAGCCCTGATCTTCGACGAACCCAAGGGCGACAAACGAAAAATCGCATACATCCGCTCCAAAACCCCGACCCACTTGGCCAACGTTTTATGACTGACCTGTAAATCTTCTCTCAAACCATTGATCGAAAGGGGATTTCCAACCAGTTGGGGCAATCGAAGGATAAGCAATTCCAGGTTACCAAAATCCTGCAATCGTTCCAGCGATGCAATATCGTCCTGGATCAATCGCGTGCGGTATTCCCGCGACCATCGCTTGGCTTCAACATCAGAACCGCTCAAAAACGGTTCAGGAAAACCACCCAAATGTAAAAGGATACTCAGGTCTTTTTGATCCTTCATCTTCAATTCAGCTGCGCTTAATGGATGCAAACGCAAAAAATGGTATCGTCCCTGCAAAGAATCCCCGCCAAAACGATAAAGATCCAACCGGGCGCTTCCCGTCACCAGAATCTTTCGCTCAACCGGATGACGGGCGTCGTAAAGACCCTTCAAATAATTCCGCCAGGAACGATACTTATGAATTTCGTCAAAAACAATCACATCCGTTGCCGGTAATTCTCTTTTTAGAATACGTTCCCTGTCCTGGGGAACGTCCCAGTTTAAGTAACCGGTTTTTTGACCGATAATCTGCAAGGCCAAGGTGGTCTTGCCAACTTGCCGCGGGCCTCCCAAAAAAACCATCTTGCGCTGCACATCTTTTTGCACTTGATCAAATAGATAACGGTTCATAGGCGAATCATACTATGTTTCTATACATATGTCAAATTTACACGCTTTAATTTTAAACATGTGTATAAAATACTATTTATCAGCTTTTAAGGTTCGACGACGAATATCCGCGACTCTGCTTTTTCCTGACTGGAACCCATTTCATAAATACCATTTCAATCGTCATATAAAGGTGTCCGTCACCTTTTCAGTGTTACGGCCCGAACGCCAGTGAGCCGGTGTAGAAAACTATCCAAGTTGCTGGCTTTTTGTAGATCTCCGGAAAAGCCGAAAACAGACACGGATGACTATATTCTTTTCAGCTTTGAGAAAAGCTCTTTGTAAATCGTGTCATCACGACGAATCCCAACCTTGATAACCAGGACAACAATCTGGTCCTTCACAATACGGTAGACAACCCTGTAGTCTCCGACCCGCAAACGCCAATAACCGGAGAAACCTCCTCGCAATGGCTCCCCGTAACCGTGGGGATCCACGGCTAATTTCTTTTCAATCGCCTTAATGATCAGCTTTTGCTGCTCACTGGAAATCGATTTGAAATCATCACTGACGACCAAAGGATGAATTTTAACAGCCCACATGAATTACCGCCGTTTCATTTTTGACTTTACATCCTGCAAGTTCAGATAAGCAACCTCAGGCGTTTTGGCATCACGCTCTTTAGCTAAATAACCTAGCGCGACATCTTCCAAAAGCTCCAGCGTTGCCTCCATTTGGTCATACTTTTCAATATCCATCAAAACAGCAATCGGCTTGTTGCGGCGTTCAATCAAGACCTTGTGCTTCTTGCTTTCCCGTAAAATCTTCTCAAGGTTAACCCTTAATTCGGAAACTCCAACCAAAGTCGTATCTTGTTTAATACTGATCATGGCACCCTCCTTCTTTACAACAAAGATATCATTGGAACATTCAATAGTCAAGTGAATCGACAAATAGATAGACAATTAAATATGGTTCGCTTTATGAAGCCCCACGGGCAAGCCCCCTGCCGGCAGGCAGGGGACGAAGACGGATAAACCAGCTTTGTGGCGTTGTACCTTTGGGTGAATCCGTCTGTCAATCTTTGCTTGTGTTCCCACACGCGTTTCTTTAGATCGCTCGTTACACCCGTATAAACAACCGTGTTGCCCGGGTTGGTCATCATGTACGCATAGCCCTGTTTTTTGCGATTCATATTTTTACCTGAGTCAGTTTGCTTCAGCCACTGCGTGGCTTCGCAATGACGGCTATTGTTATTTCTTTTTGTGCCCGCGTGCCACAATCGTAAAACAAATAATCGTCATTGCGAGGAGCGTCTGCAATTAGTCTGCGCGCGACGAAGCAAACTTACTGGAGCTCCTCCCCGTTTACGGCCCGAACGCCAACGAACCCGTACAGAAATAGTTCGTGCGGTCGTAATAACAGCTAACGATGTCCGTCGCCCCGCTGGTCGTCGTCAACGTCGGGGCCGTGCTCGCGGGCCACTTGACCGTTCCCGGCCAGGTGATGGTGTTGCTCGCGTCCCCCTGCACGATCTTGATCATCACATTGCCCACCCCGCCGGTCAACGCGGTAAATGTGGCTGTATGCGACGTCGAACCGGTGAGCGTAACCTTCTGTTTATTGCCATTGTTCCAGTTGATCGTAAAGGCCCCGGCCTCGCTACCCTCATCATATTCACTGAAAAAGGTGATGGTGTTGTTAACCTGCAATTTCGAACCCGGGCTGGTTGTACCAATCCCGACGTTATTTTCAACAATCAATCCCCCTGAAGGAGCTGCTGTAGCAATAAAGGTAGATACTACCGATGTCCCAATCCCCACGCCGCCGTTGACCACCAGCCTGCTAAAGGGTGTCATAGTACCAATACCAACGTTGCCGGTAGAGTTGACCCGCATACGTTCCGTGGCACTTGTCGCAAGCACAACTCCAGTGTTCGCTGAATCTGCTACGATATAAAAATTGTTTGGCCATGAGCCAACTCCCGAGGGCGCATATCCCATATATCCGGTATTCGTTCCAACTGTGGAATTCTGGAAGCCAATTTCAACAAACGAACCAGCAGTATTTTGAAGCAGGATTGGATTGCTGCTTGAAGTGGATATACGAAGAGGCGCAGTTGGGAATGCTGTCCCGATCCCCACGTTGCCGCCCATGACGATCAATTTTCCATTTGACGCCGCCCAGGTTCCGATGCCGACGTTGCCTTCAACAACCATTCCGTTATTGGACGCGGCGATGCGGCGGTAAGGCAACGTGGTACCGATCCCGATATTGCCGATGACCGATAGTTTATTAATAGGATCCAACGTGCCAATACCGACGTTCCCGTCAGAAAGTATCCGCAGCCGTTCATTGGATACCGCACTCCCTCCTGTATAAAAGCGAATATCCGCCGTAGTATCAATCGCTCCAATATCAAGCCCTGCGGATACATAGCCGGCAGCATTATTTGCCAAAAGCGCCACACGGTCGGCAAATTGCGTTCCGTACAATGTATGGTTCGCTGGGAAAGCAATGAAAACCCCTTCGGATGTACCGGAAGCAACATCCAATGAAGCAAGTGCATTTGCGCTATTTGTTTGATTATGCGCTAATATCCCTGTTCCGGCATCTTGGTCATTTCTGACGTGAAAATTTTGCTCCGGTTTCGTCGTTCCGATGCCCACGTTGCCGCCCATCACGATCAATTTCCCATTGGCCGCCCAGGTTCCGATGCCGACATTGCCTTCGATGGCCATACCGTTATTCGGGCCGGCGATGAAACGGTACGGCGTTGTGGTTCCAATACCGATATTGCCCATGACCGATAATTTATTGACAGGATTAAAGGTGCCGATGCCCACGTTGCCTGCCTGCAAAATTGTCATTGCTTGTGTATTGGAATAGCTGTCCGTTCCGCCCAGCCGCACATCACCGGACTCTGTAATTTGAAACGGCTTGCGGCCGCTACTATTGTCGTACATAAATAACTCATTGGTTCCTGCGGCATTTATATCAACACCGACTTGCCAGCGAGTAGCCCCGTTTTTTTCAAAGTCAATAAGGGCGCCGTTGGTCGCGCCCCCGTTCCTATTATCGATCGTTAAATAAACAACTGAGGACGTTGAATTAATGTGAAGAGGTGATGAAGGATCTGAGGTGCCAATGCCGACCGCACCGGCTGCGTCAATGATAAAGGGCGAGCCATCCACCACCGAGTCGTTGACACGGAAACTATCCTGAGTTCCGGCATTCTCCACGAGTAATGCTGCCGTCGGTGTTGTTGTGCCGACTCCGACGTTATCTGTTGTCGTTGATGCATACACATTCGTCCCGCCGTCCGTCCATCCGCCGGCGGAGATACCTGTCAATCCTGAACCGTCGCCGGAAAACGCTGTGGCAGCGACTGTGCCCACCACCTGCAATCTAGACGTCGGACTCCATGTTCCGATGCCCACATTGCCGTTCATGACGGTCAATGCGCCAACAGGAGATGTAGTGCCGATGCCCACGTTGCCGACAGATGTAATGCGCATTTTCTCTGTGGCTCCTGAGCTTGGATTGGTCTGAAAAGTAAGTGCACTGGCAGCAGAAGCAGTTGTTTCAGCAAGCGCGTGAATACTGGCCATGCGGTTTGTATTATTAACATTGCTAAAACGCAAAGTCACTCCATCCCCAGCTACAATGTTGGCATCCGCCGCTTGACGAGTATCTGTCAGAGCTAAGAAGGTGGTATCACCTCCCGCCGTTCCAATTTTTGAAATATGAAGGGGATAAACAGGTCTCCATGTTCCGATGCCCACATTGCCTTCCACCGTCATACCGTCCGTCGGAGCCGCAATGGTGCGGTAAGGCAGTGTTGTCCCCAGACTCATGTTTCCGGCCAAAGTTAATTTTGAGGCTGGGGTGCTTGTGCCAATTCCGATATTACCGGAGGAATCAACTATACGCATCCGTTCCTCTGTTCCAGCGGCGGTAAAGAATCCGATATCTTTAGCCGTTGCCTCAATGTAGAACATACCAGGATAAATACTTGCAGATGCGTTTCCATAACCAACACCTCCCACTATGGTACTAGAGGAATCAGAAAACAGAATACTGCTCCACCCGGTAGTGTCAGTATTCCGAACGCTCATGCTGGCACTGGCAGATGAAGCCACGAGAGATACTTTGCGGGTTGCCGTCGTAGTTCCAATCCCGACGTTGCCGTCCGCAAAAATGATAAATGGTGATCCATCGAGGACTTGATCATTAATCTGGAAGCTTTCTTGTGTTCCGGCATTCTCAACTAATAACGCGGCTGTCGGGGTTGTAGTTCCGATTCCAACGTTATCCGTTGTGGTTGATGTATAAACATTCGTCCCGCCATCGGTCCATCCGCCAGCGGAGATGCCAGTTAATGCCGAACCGTCGCCGGAAAATGCTGTGGCCTCGACTGTGCCTACTACTTGCAATATCGACGTCGGGCTCCACGTGCCGATGCCCACGTTGCCGTTCATGACGGTTAAACCACCGACCGGCGCGCTTGTGCCGATGCCGACGTTACCAGTGGAAGTTATCCGAAATTTCTCGGTTCCGCCGCCGGTTGACGAACTCGTGTAGATAACCCAATCGGTCGGTATCGAACCGGCTGAAACTGTGCCATTAATCTGAAAACCAGCATAGCCCGTATAGAGCCACGAAGATCCATCATACAATGTAGGCACCAACGCACCGGCCCAGTCGCCATTAACAACGGTCGTCGGGCTTGTTGCCGTGCCTCTGGCCTTGCGAAAGTTGACCCCGGCGCCATAAACATCGCTGGAGAATTGCGACGACGAAATACCCCGCGGATAGGCGTTGCTTGATGTGACCACATCAAGAGAGCTTGACGGTACCGTCGTCCCGATGCCCACGTTACCGTTCATGACGGCCAATGCTCCGACGGGAGAAGTGGTTCCGATCCCGACATTTTTCTCAACAATCAATCCGCCAATGGGCGCCGCCGTGCCAATAAAGGATGATAATGTTGTTGTCCCAATCCCCACACCGCCGTTGACCACTAGTTTACTTAAAGGAAGCGGCGTACCAATGCCGACATTGCCGACAGCCAAATCGCCGTAAATGGAATTGCCAATGTTCAGATGGTTGCTGGTTGTCGCGGCGGGCGTGTCCACGTCATAGCCGATCAGGATATTTGCCGCTCCGGTGGTGATGCTGTCGCCTGCCTGGAAACCAAGTGCGGTATTATTCGCGGCCGTACCCTGGAGAATATACAAGGCATTGGTACCTATAGCAGTATTGTTGTTTCCGGTCAACCTGTTACCGGTTACGCCCCTCATAGCGCTGTAGCCCATCGCCGTGTTGAGATGGCCGCTTAAAACAAACTCTCCGGCATTGGAACCGACCGCCACGTTAACGCCGCTGGTAGCGCTGGTAAGGGCGGTGTAGCCGACGGCAGTGCTGCCGTCAGTAGTCGTTGTATACAAGGCATACGCGCCGAGCGCAGTGTTCTGCCCGCCGGTGATGTTTGTGAGCAAGGCCTGATGGCCGATGGCGGTGTTCTGGTCGCCGGTAGTATTGGCCAACAGGGCCTGCTGACCGATAGCGACGTTTTGCACACCGTCTGTGTTGCCGCTAAGGGCTGAATGACCGAAGGCGTTGTTCGACGTGCCGGTGTTGTTCGCCGGCGTCGCACTGCCCGCCAGCGCATACGCGCCGACCGCGGTGTTGGCGGTGACCGCTGATGCGCCGCTGTCGGCATAGCGCATCGCCCAGTAGCCTATCGCGGTGCTCTCTTGTTTGTCGACGTTGGCAAACATGGCCTGATAGCCCATCGCGGTATTGTACCTGCCGGTAACGTTGGCGGAAAGGGCGCCACTGCCGACAGCGGTATTATCAGCGCCAGTGGTAGTGTTATCGAGAGCATTGGCACCGACGGCCGTGTTGTCGGTTTGTGTAGCAACTTTGAGGGCAAAATGGCCAATCGCTGTGTTGTTATCGCCGGTGGTGTTTCCGGAGAGGGCTAAGTCGCCCATTGCGGTATTGCTGCTGCCGGTGGTATTGGCAATGAGAGCGGAATGGCCGACGGCCGTATTGCGCAAACCCGTATTATTGGCCGCGGTGGTGCTGCCCTGCAATGCGTAAGCGCCGACAGCGGTGTTGGAGGTGACCGCCGCCGTCGTCGTGTCGTCGGCATAAAGCATTGCGCTATAACCGACAGCCGTACTTTCCTGTTTAGCTTTGTTGTTTTCAAGTGCACTATAACCCATCGCTGTATTACGGGTGCCAGTGGTATTTTGCAAAAGGGCGTAGGCGCCCATAGCGGTATTAGTGCCACCGGTAGTGTTAAAATAAAGCGCGTTTCGACCCATCGCTGTATTCTCAGCACCACTCGTCAATGAGAACATCGCATTATAACCGAGAACGGCATTACTATCAGTTGCCGAGGTTGAATTCCCCGTCGTCGCGCCCGCGCCTTCACCGATAAAGACGTTGTACTGCGCCCCCGCCGTCAGCGCCGCCGCCGATGCGCGGCCCATGATGAAATTATTGAGCGTCGTATAATCCGTATACGCATCCGTCAAACCGTCGATCGTCGTTGCAACGCCCGTCAAAGATGAACCATCACCCGAAAACGCCGTTGCATCAACCGTTCCCACCACTTGCAACCTCTGCGTCGGGCTCCAAGTGCCGATGCCGACGTTGCCGTTCATAACTGTTAAAGCACCCACGGGCCTTGTTGTGCCGATACCGACATTGCCGCCCATGACAATTAATTTTCCACTAGCCGCCGCCCAGGTTCCAATGCCCACATTGCCTTCGATCGCCATGCCGTTACTTGGCCCCGCGATGCGGCGGTACGGTGTTGTCGTGCCAATGCCGATATTGCCGATGACCGATAATTTATTGCTAGGAGCCACCGTGCCGATACCGACGTTACCGGCCGCATTCGTAATAGTCACCCTCCTTGTCCCCGGAGTCACATAATTATCTCCTGTTACAAATGTAATATCTGCCGTATTGGTTATTATGGACATCAGGTCAGGATAAGCACCTGCAGGACCGGCATAGCCAACGACTCCTGCAAATGCGGAGTCGCTGTCAAACATTTCAATAGCTGCCAGGCCTCCAGTAGCATTATTCCGAAGCCTTATAAGTGAAGTATCGGCTATATTACCCTGGACCTCCAACGGTACGACTGCAGTCGTAATGGTTCCGATTCCAACGTTGCCTGCCGCGTTAATGATAAATGGCGAGCTGTCTAACACTGAATCGTTCACACGGAAACTCGCCTGCGTTCCGGCGTTCTGCACCAATAACGCTGCCGTCGGTGTGGTCGTGCCGATGCCAACATTATCCGTTGTCGTCGACGTATAAACATTCGTCCCGCCGTCAGTCCATCCGCTGGAATTGGCCACGTTCGTCAATGCCGATCCATCGCCGGAAAATGCGGTTGCCGCGACTGTGCCCACGACCTGTAATTTCTGCGTGGGGCCGGTTGTGCCGATGCCGAAATTGGCGCCGTCGGTGTACATGGTGGACGTACTCTGGGCGTAGGTCAACAATACCGGAACAACGATAGCCGCCAACGCGGCTATGCCCGTCCAGAGTTTTAAGCGAAAGGATGTGTGTTTGTTGTCGGTCATATTTTCCTATCCTGAGTAAGTTTGCCCGCAATGACGGCTATTGATATTTTTTTCTGCCGACGCCATAATCGTAAAACAAATAGACGTCATTGCGTTCACCCGCCAATTTTCTATTATCACGTTTATTATCATCTTCTACGCTTAGTATCACGTTTACGCCAATGCGCTACGGCATTCATGAATCGCGGATCGTTTCACGTCTCACGCTTCACGTTTCACATCTAAACCCTAACCACCAACCCTTGACACCGCGCCCTTAATTGCTATAATTTCTCCCGTCAACGTTTTCCCCCGCGCGTTAAAAATCAATCTTATCATTTCCATCACTTCCTCTGCAGTTCCCGCGCTGCCTTTCGCCGATGGATACAAACATCAAGGAGTCGGGCTGTGATCAACAACAACGAACAAACCCAAGAATTCATCGCAAAGATTAACTGCGACCTTGGAAAAAACATTCTCAGCATAGGGGTAGCCAGTTACTTTTTCAAAGACATGCCCTTGTTCTTTAGAATCGGTTTTGGTATACTCGGTATAGCTTTAATTCTTATCAGCATTTTCATGTTCGCCCGGAAAGGAGGCACATAATGGAACTTATGATCATTATCGCGATTTTCGGTATTGGCACTTTTGTATGGGTTCTCTATAGCCAAAACCAACAGAAAAAAATGAATCATCCGAAATAAACCTACTTACTTCCCTAATCACCGCTAATGCCCCGCGTTTTACAAGCGGGGCTTTTTTCTCGCCGCTTCTGCATGCACCCATAACATTTCTTCCGCGATTCATATTTTTGCCTGAGTCAGTTTGCTTCGTCGCTCCTTCGGAGTTCCTCGCAATGACGTTTCTTTCTTCTGCACCACGCGCAATCTTAACAAAAACAAATAAACGTCATTGCGAGGAGCGAAGCTCTCATTACATTTTTATCCGCGGCGGAGTGACGAAGCAACCTTACTCAGCACATAAGATTGCTCGCAATGACGGACGTTCTTTCCAGCCCGCAAAGACGATGCGCGCGCTTACGACCCATCGCACACCCCACCCCGCTCACAACACTTGACACCGCACCCGTGATTGCTATAATTTCTTCCACTAACGTTTTCCCCCGCGCGTTAAAAATCAAACCAGTCATTTCCGTCACTTCCACCGCAGTTCCCCCACACTGCCCTTTGACCGATGGATACAAGCAAAGGAGTCAGGCTGTGATCTTCATAAATAACGAAACCCAGGAGTTTATCGCTAAAATCTATTGCGACCTTGGGAAAAACATTGTCAGTATCGGAGTCGCCAGTTATTTTTTCAAAGGCATGCCCTTGTTCTTTAGAATAGGATTTGCTATACTCGGCATAGCTTTTATTATCACCAGTGTGTATATGTACCCCAGAAAAGGAGGCAACTAATGGAATTACTAATTTTATTAAGTATTGCAGGTTTTGCTGGATTTGTTTGGGTGACCCGACAACAAAACCGGCAGAAAAATTCGAATCATCCAAAATAACCATAACCACTTTCCTGATTTCTGATGCCCCGCGTTTTACGAGCGGGGTTTTTTATTTACGTTTTACGTGATACTGGTACGTCGTGCGTCGTGCGTCGTGCGTCGTGCGTCGTGCGTCGTGCGTCTTGCGTCTTGCGTCTTGCGTCTTGCGATTCACGCACGACGTTTCACGCTTCACGTCTTACAATTTAGCCATGGTTTTGCGTGGTGCGTTGTGCGTTGTGCGATCTTCATACCGAGTTCTGAGTGCTGTGTACTGCAGACGCCATTTTTCATTCTTCGCACGCTTCACGTTTCACATACGACGCTTCACCCCTAACCCCTAAACCCCAACCCCTAAACCCCCTACTTGACAGAATTTTTATGCTAGCTATAATTTCTCCCGTCAACGTTTTCCCCCGCGCGTTAAAAATCAAACCAGTCATTTCCATCACTTCCACCGCAGTTTCCCCTCTGCCTTTTGCCGATGGATACCAACGAAAGGCCTTTAAAATGAAGATAATTTTTAAAGCAGAAACTCAGGAGTTTGTTGCTAAATATCTCTGCGACCTGAGCAAAGCAATCTTGACCGTCGGATTTGCCAGCTATTTTTTTGAAAAACTGGACGTCGTCATAAGGATCACGTTCATAATTACCGCTGTTGCGTTCTTTATCTTCAGTGTTATACTCATGGAAAGAAAAGGAGGCCGCTAATGGAAATGGTAATCGGAAGTTTTGTTTTAATGGGTATCGTTGCATTTTTCCTTTATCTTGACCATCGGTCACGTAAGCAAACCCGGCATTAATGTTATACTGATCAATGTCAAGAAAGGAGAATAAATATGGAAATGATGATTGCAACCCTTTTAATACTGGCATTCGGCATTGGCTTTGTTGTAATCGGCCGCCGCAGTAATAAAAAGCACCATCAAACTCATTAAAATAATTCATATCTATTTTCCCTTAACCCCGCAACCCCGGCGGGGTTTTTGTTTTACTGAGTACGTTTGCTTCGCAATAACTGAAAGCTCGTCATTACAAAAAACACGCCCGTCATGACAACGTTTCGTCCTTGAAAGCGCGCCCCGCAAGCCGACGTTATTCATGAATCTCAAACCACCTAACATTTCACTCTTCACGCTTCACCTTCACTCTTCACCCTCCACACTTCACCACCATCCCCTAAACCCTAACCGCTATACGCTAAACCCTTCTTTACTAACTCCCATCGCAAACCCCATCCGCATCCAAGCTGCACGTTAAAATTCCATTAAGCGCGTTGCATTCTGTCCATCCCGCGTTATCGGTATCCCGGAACATCAAACACCCGCCGGAAGCGCCGTTGATGGTGATCTGCGCCGAGCCCAGGGCTTTGACTTCTAACGCTGAAATCGGCGACCACGTCCCAATGCCCACGTTTCCGTTCATGACAGTTAAAGCACCAACAGGAGATGTAGTTCCGATCCCGACATTTTTCTCAACGATCAATCCACCCGACGGCGCTGCGGTATTGATAAACGCCGAAGAAGTTATCGTGCCGATTCCAACCCCGCCGTTAACCACAAATTTGCTCACAGGTTTTGACGTGCCGATCCCCACATTGCCTGCAGAAGTAATCCGCATACGGTCTGTTAAACCGCTCGCACTCGTTGCGGATGTGCGAAACACCAGATCCGTCGGAAGAACCCCTGCGGACACTGTGCCCGCGACAACACCGTTGATCGCAGCCCCGATCGTCATGTCGGTGCCCGCAGTTGGACCGGACTGCCCGGCAAAAGCAGGGCCGGGTAAATATAAACCGTTGACAACAGCAACCGGAAATCCAGCGTCTGTTCTATAGACTGACTGCCCCTGACGCATGCCGATAAGGCTAAAAGCCTGGTCATTACTAAGGTTATCCCCCATCGCCACATGGATTCCACCGACGGTGTCCCCACCGGAAGTAATGACATTGATCGTCCCACCATAATCCGTGCCACTGCTGTGTTCTACGGCTAAATAACTGCTATCCGCTCCCAATTCATTAATATGATTACTATCATCCCGGACTAAAACTTTACCGCGGCTTATATTTAATAATGTCTTGAAAGCGCCGCCTGCCAAAGGCGTTGTCGTTCCTATCGCAACAGCATCCGTGGTCGTTGACGCATACACATTCGTCCCGCCGTCGGTCCAGCCGCCGCCGGAAGGAAGATTGGTCAATGCCGAACCATCGCCGGAGAAGGCCGTTGCCGCGACTGTGCCCACGACCTGCAGTCTCTGCGTCGGACTCCACGTGCCGATGCCCACGTTGCCGTTCATGACGGTTAAAGCACCAACGGGAGATGTAGTTCCAATGCCGACGTTATTCTCAACAATCAATCCGCCTGAGGGAGCTGTTGTAGCAAGGAAAGCAGATAATACCGATGTCCCAATCCCCACGCCGCCGTTGACCACCAACTTACTTAAAGGAAGCGGCGTACCAATGCCGATGTTGCCCCCGGATAAAATCCGCATCCTCTCATTTGTTCCAATGCCAGTAAAGAATCCAATGTCTTTAGCATCCGAATCTAAAAACATAATACCAGGGTATGTAGTGGCAGCGGTGTTTCCATAGCCGACATTTCCCACTTGAACGTTTGAAGAATCACGGAAAGAAATATTACTCCAACCCGATGTTGTGGTATTTCTTACGATTACGGCGTCCGTGGTCCCGCTCGCGAAGACTTCTAATCCATGACTCGGAGTTGTTGCCCCAATCCCGACGTTGCCGCCCATGACGATCAACTTTCCTGAGGCCGACCAGGTTCCGATGCCGACATTGCCGTTCATGACAGCCAATCCGCCGACGGGCGTTGTGGTTCCGATGCCGATATTGCCTGCAGAATTAATGAAGAAACGGGTGCTGGAGGCCACGGAATCAAAAATAGTAAAATCCTGGGTACCGTTTTCAGACCAGTCATTTGAAATGACCCACTTATCAGCGCCTCTGGCCTTAAATATAATTCCATTTGCATTAGAGGTAGCATGTGAAGTTTGAAGGAAAAGATTATTAGCTGAATTTGCACTGCTGACGTGAAGTGGACCCAACGGAGCCGTAGTCCCAATGCCCACGTTGCCGTTGCTATTTTGGATGCGCATTTTTTCAGCGCTGTTCGTTTGAAAAGTGAGATCAAATGCGCCTCCAGTTTTAAGGACACCAACACCCGTTCCAAGAGGGTCCATTACAATTTGCGCGTTGGTGTTACCTGAAGCCGCCCCCGCCCTTATTTGGGAAACGTCATTACTTACAACAGTCAGTGGGTTGGTTGGTGTTGTTGTCCCGATCCCGACGTAGTCCGTTGTCGTCGAGGTATAAACATTCGTCCCGCCGTCTGTCCAGCCACCGCTGGAAGGAAGATTCGTTAACGCCGAACCGTCGCCGGAAAACGCCGTTGCCGCGACTGTACCCACCACCTGCAACCTCTGCGTCGGACTCCAGGTGCCGATACCCACGTTGCCATTCATAACCGTAAGCGCGCCACCGGGCGTGGTTGTGCCGACACCGATGTTGCCTGCCGGATCGATCCGCACCCTTTCTGCTTTGGTAATACTTCCAAGAGACGTTGTTGAAAATTTCATATATGTACCGTTGGCCGTATCCGTGAACGTCTCGGCGGCCATCATATCGATCTGCCCTGTTGAGTTATGAAAAGCACTCGTGCCATATCCACTTCCGCTGAAACCTATAATCTGATCATCAGAAAGTAAAGCTGTGGGCGCGGCAGAAGTCCCTCTTGCCCTTCGTCCCATAATGTCGGTGCCATTAGCTGAAGCGATATACCTCGAGCTAACAATTGCTGCACTTGCATTAGAAGAGACTTCAAATTTGAAGACTGGGCCTGATGTACCAATACCAACATTGCCCCCGCTTTCCGCAAGGTAGACATTTGTACTGCCAACGGGCAGATGGATTCGAGGCGATCCATCGCTGTCGAGCGTGCCGGTAATCTTTAAATCCCCGGCATCACCAACGTTGGGATTTGTATTATCGTTAAAAATATTCCATTTAAAAACTCCAGCGGTTTGGAAAATGATGCCGCCTTCTTTGGTGTCATCTAGCTTGTTGATATACATATAAGAAGATTGTCCCGCCGAAGGTGTAATTCGTAATTGTGGTTCGGCACCGACGATATCCAATTTAGCACCGGGGATCGTTGTCCCTATACCAACACTGCCGGAAGACGAAACAATAAAATAATCGCCATCAGAGGGCCCAGTTGTCGACACCATTAAAGGCGCTGTTCCCGCGGCGGTCTTGACGATTTCAAGCGTTGATGTCGGCGTTGTGGTGCCGATGCCGACGTTATCCGTTGTGGTCGACGTATAAACATTCGTCCCGCCGTCCGTCCAACCGCCGCTCGACGGAAGATTTGTTAGCGCCGAACCGTCACCTGAGAACGCTGTTGCCGCGACCGTTCCAACGACCTGCAACCTCTGCGTCGGACTCCAGGTGCCGATGCCCACGTTGCCGTTCATGACAACCAAACCGCCAACCGGGGCCGTCGTTCCAAGTCCAAAGTTACCTGATGAGACCATCCTGGCTCTTTCCACATTGGTGACAGTTTGAAATATAATATTCCCCGTTGAGCCAGAAGTATTAGCATTCAATGTTAAGTCTCCATCATTTGTCCCAATCAACATATTTGTAGTAGCTGAAAATTGACCAGCCCCACTCGTATGAATCGCGCCATTAGAACCTAAAGTTATTTGATAACCGTTGTTATCTTGACCAGAAACATTCAAAGATCCCGCTGAAACAAAAAGCGCAGGCACCGCCGACGTGTCTGTTCCGGCAACTGTTAAATTTGACGACGGAACTGTTGTGCCGATCCCGACATTACCACCCATCACAATTAATTTCCCGCTCGCCGCCGCCCAGGTGCCGATGCCGACGTTGCCTTCAACCGCCATTCCATTAGTCGGCGCCGCAATGCGCAAATATTGTGTCGTCGTTCCAATGCCAACATTTCCCCCGCGAATCATCAACCGGCTGCCCGGGCTCCACGTGCCGATGCCGACGTTGCCACTCATGACGGTAAGCCCCCCAACAGGTGTGGATGTGCCAATCCCAACATTATTAGTGCCATTCTTAATGATCATTGCTACTTTTCCTGGTGTGATATATGTATCCCCTGTGATAAAGGCGATATCTGCCGTGTTTGTCACAACACCCATCAAACCTGGGTATGCTGTATGGTTCGATTCAAAATATCCTATAGTCCCCGCGAAGATATTTGAATAATCAAAAATCTCCATTCCAGTAGAACCTCCTAGAGAAGTATTTCTAAGACGGAAAAACATGTCACTACCCGAAGTTCCATAGAATTCAATTGGCTTGGATGGTTTTGTCGTTCCTATCCCGACATTTCCATTCATTACAATTAATTGACCATTGACTGCAGCCCATGTTCCGATGCCGACATTGCCTTCAATGATCATCCCGTTATTAGGCCCGGCAATGGTTCGATACGGTAATGTTGTTCCGATTCCGATATTTCCTAATAAAGTTAATGTTGATGCCGGCGTTGTGGTTCCGATGCCGACATTATCGGTTGTAGTCGTTGTGTAAACATTTGTGCCGCCGTCGGTCCATCCGCCGGCCGCGATGCCGGTTAATCCTGAACCATCACCCGTAAACGCCGTTGCCGCGACTGTGCCCACCACTTGCAATCTCGACGTCGGGCTCCAGGTTCCAATACCCACGTTGCCGTTCATGACTGTTAAAGCGCCGACAGGCGTGGTTGTTCCCACACCCACATTACCCTGCACCAGCAACCCATTTGTTGGTGCTGTTGATGCTACATACCCGCTTCCAATTGTTTGCGCTCCGGAAACCACCAGCGGATTGACCACCGCCGTCGTTCCGATCCCAACATTACCGCCCAAAATACTCATCACATTACTCTGGGCAACAACCTGACCACTCTGGTCACCCAAAAAGATACCAACCGAACTTGTCCCGCTGACAACGGGATTTACCCCTGCAACACTTCCCAATCCTAGGGCCACTGAATTCGGACCTGACGCAGTCACCTGCCGCCCAAAAGATAAAGAATCGTCACCTGATGCGGTTGCATACCGGCCTAGTGCCACGCTATAAAACCCACCTGCATCCGTATTTCTGCCCATGGCAAAGGCGGCTTCACCTGATGCCTTTGTATTTAGCCCCATCGCCACACTATTATTACCCACATTGGCATCATCCCAATCCGTCGACTGTTGATTCCCTGCGCGAAACGCAGCCTTGGACTCATCAAACCACATGCGGTTATCATGGGCCGTGTTGCCGTCATCCGCTAACTGCGGCCCGCCGACGACAAAATCTCCGTTGTCCATGGATGCCAAGAGCGTGTCGCCCGTTCCGTCTTGGAGCGTAAAATTGTAGACCGATGATGATGTGCCGACCCCGCGGACAACCAATTTTCCACCCGCCGCATTCCATGTGCCGATGCCGACGTTGCCTTCGGCAATAATTCCGTTGTTCGGCCCGGCAATAGTTCGATACGGTAATGTTGTTCCGATGCCGATATTTCCTAATAAAGTTAGAGTTGATGCCGGTGTGGTTGTGCCGATGCCAACGTTGTCCGTCGTCGTCGACGTATAAACATTCGTCCCGCCGTCCGTCCATCCGCCGCTGGCAGGCAATCCGGTCAAGGCCGACCCGTCACCTGTGAACGCCGTTGCCGCGACTGTTCCCACGACCTGCAATCTACTCGTCGGGCTCCAGGTACCGATGCCAACATTGCCGTTCATGACGACTAACCCGCCGACGGGGGTTGATGTGCCGATACCAATATTGGAACCAACAGTAGGAAGATAAGAAGATTCCGCAAGCCGTGCGCAAAAAATCAAAGCAAAACACAAAAGCAATAACCTTTCCAACCCCCGGGGTTGGAAAAACTTAATGCCAGATTTATTTTTGAAGAAAGACATAGCTCTAAAGCCTAGTAAAAGCCCAATATAAATAAATACTAGTATTAGTTTATAGTTATGAATTTAAATTAGAAGAGATTTTACATCTTTTTACTGCGGGTTTTTGATGACAATTTGAATTGTCGTCGATCGATTTCTGGCACAGCCTGACATTAATTTTTTTCCCTCAAACATGGAATCTTTATTAACGTTATTCGCTTATTTATGAATGGTTTAGCCAAAATTAGTCCTGCATATTAGTATCTAAAATATATAAGATTTTTGTGTTTGAATTAAACGTTGTCATTCTGAGTATCTCGTACGCGCATAAGTTTGCTTCGCTCAACTACGTTTCGCTCCCCGGCCTGACCGGGACAGGCGCAATGACACAATCGCGAACGTCCGAATTTATCTAAAATTTATTTACGTTTGAACAACTGACCTTTCTTGCGTTGCTTCTCAACCGCTTCAATTCGAAGAAATAATGCGTATCAAATCTTTTTCCAGCGATGGCAGACGATTTTTGACAACCAGCACCTTGACAATTTTGTTTTTGCCTGTTGATTACCTTGAAATTAGAGGAATCAACAGACAAAAACGGTCTGTCAAGGTACCAGCCAAATCTTTTCTAAATCCACACCTAAATATTCATGGATCAAAATATCCCGCATGCCGGAGATTTTCTTCCATTCAATCGCTGAATGCGCGGCGCGCACAGAAGAAGAAACCCTCTTGGCAGCCTCTCCCAAAATTTCCAAATTTCGAATAACGGCATCCTGCGCCATTTTATTTTTCAAAAATGCAGCCTCTCCCATGCCCTTGGTATAGGATCGAATCGCTTTGATCGCGTCGAGCATATGATATATATAAACCAGCTGTTCCTTACTCATAGCTCAACCGCTCCTCGGAGAATACCGGCTCGGATATATTTATTAAGTCCCGCGCGCGTGACGACATCTACTTTTTTCTTAAACAACCGTTCCAGATCGTTTTTAAGGCTTATCTGGTCGAAAAGATCCGCCCCATCTTCAAAATCAGCGAGAAAATCAATGTCGCTTTTAAACCGCGCATTGCCGCTGGCATGAGAACCAAAAAGCGCAATTTTTTTTACTTTATTTATTTTTAAAATATTTTTAAATTTTAAAGATTTAACCACCGATTGCACTGTACGTGTCACATTGATCCCCTTTTTTTGTTCTGCGTACTGCGTTCTGCGTTAGGCGCTGCATGAGCCGAAAGTAATCTCGGCGATTATTTTTGACTAATTTTCGCGATGAAAATATCTGTATCCGTCTTCAATTTTCCATCTCCTACTTTCTATTTTCCCCAACAAACAATTTCCCTTTCTTGCGCTGCTTCTCAACCGCTTCAACAAACGCGTTGGCACTTTTAAGCCAGCGCCAGCGGTCGGCGTAGGTGGTCTTTTTCAAATAATGCTCCAGATGTTCGTAAATTTCGTACTGCGTTTTGCGTCGGGCGTTCATCTTTTCTAAACTGCTGACTTTTTCCTTTATCCCAGCAGCTGATTTTCTAGACTTCTTTATGGTTAATTTCTTAATCATGGGCGCGATAATCTCTGGATATGTTTTAACTGAATAATGTCATCTAAATCTTTCGGCCTGGACGCCTTTTTCTTAAGTCTAATTAAATGGTCTATAGAAATAATCGGAATTGATATTCCCTCCACACTGACCATGCCGCGTTTTTTATAAACATCCTCAAATTTAATCGGCTCGCCTACAAACATATCAATCATTTCAAAAGGAGGTTTCGTATCAACGAATGAAAAAACAATCATTCCTTTTTCTTTCTTCCAGCGCTCGCGCTCACGGCTGTTTTGAAACTGACTCTTGCTAACAGGAACTTTGGGAGAATATCCAACGCTAACGAGCGCGTCAAAAAATCTGCCGAGATTTTTTTCTTCCAGGAAAACTATAAGATCCAAATCGCGTGTCAATCGCGGATAGCCATACAAAACAACCGCAACCCCGCCCGCCACCACGTATTTAACCTTAGCTTTATTCAGCGCTTTAAAAACTTTTTCGTAATTCATAAATCCAATTTCCTAAGATAACTTTATTGACACCCTGCTTCGTTTAAATGCAATCTACAAATCCGTATTTGTCCGACGCTGTTTTGCATGTCAATAATTTTATAATATTTCTTTCCAACATATTTACCATAAGCGCTTATTTTTATTTGCCATGCGTTATGCGTATTGTATCGAGCGCCGAGAATATTTTTTCACGATTCGCTCTTTATGTTACACATTTCACATTTTAGCAATGCGATGCTAAACGCTTTCCCGCTAAACCAAACGAATCCCTGCACGCAACACTTCTCTTTCCAAAGGAATACCCTGATCCAATCGCGGCTTAATATGCCCGATGATATCCAGGGGATATTTCGTGCGAATATGGAATAATTTCTTGTGCAAAACCCCTCCGGCCTCAATCCAGTTTTTGAAACCACGCACGCTCACCAACAAGTCCACGTCGCTGCCGCTGTGCTGTTTCCCCTCAGCAAAAGAACCAAACAAATATACCGCGCGAATATCTACGCCGTCCTTTTTCAAAGCGGTTAGATAACGCCAGATATCAATTTTAGCCGCAGCTAAAGATGGTTTTCTGTGACCCATTTCAGAAACCTTCCTGTAAATTTATAATAAATTTCACTATGATCTTTGGATGCCAATTGATGAAAAGCGGCTAAGTCCACAGGATAACGCGTGGCAATATTAAAATGATTGATCTCAGCTAATATTTTTTCCTGCTCGTCAGACAAAGAAATTCCGGCATCTGAGCAAAGGCGAATCAAATCATGAGTACGGGGCGCGTCTTCTTGAACAGCCTTCACCACAGCGGCCTTAAGCGTTTTTTCACAAACCAAATGACAAAAAAACAAGCATCCATCATAACGCCTGGCTCGCCACAAAGATTGTGCCGTGCCCCAGTCATACTCAGCCGTTGTTATCCAATACAACACATGTTTTTTAAGGCGTTCTCGCTTGGTCATATTTCTCCAATGGTTGTATTACCCCGGCTGCTGACTTTTTACACTGTTCTGCGTTTTGCGTTGGGCGTCAGGCATTGAGAATATTTTTCTTTTCACGGTTCGATTCACTCTTCACGCTACACATTGAGTCCGTTCGGCACCGGAAATCTTCCGACTTCTTGCCTCTTCCCCTCCCCAAAACCCTGTTTTAAACCCTACTTAATAAAAAACGGCGTATTAACAATCAGCATTTTCTTCCATTTAGCATATGCTTTTTTATCAAAAACCTGCTCCAAATTAAATCGAATGAACTTTAAATATTCATCCATGGAAAGCACTTTATTTTTGGCGATACTTCGTTTAATAACAGGTAGTTTAAGCTTTTTCATTTCACAGCCTCCAAAATCTTATCGTATATTTCTTTCGTCCCATACTTCAGGCAAAGTTCTTTAAATTTTTTCTCTTTAACGTCCAATTCATTAATCCTGATCAAATTAATAATATCGGGCAAATCCTTGGTTAGACGAATCTTTGCGTTATGCTTGATTGAATGCAGTTTTAGAGCAATTAAATGATGCAACGACGGGACAATAAATGTTTGACCGACAATCTTAAGCCGTTCTCCCTCTTTGATAATTTTTGCAATCGTTTCGTGATCCACAAACATAAAATCAACATCTAAAAGAGACAATCGGCTGCTTTGGAGTTGAACAAAGTTTTCCTGCAATAAAGCTTTTTTATACCCTGCTTGTTCTAAAAGACCGACGATTTTACCAAAGTCTTCTTTAGTGATTAGAAAATCCACGTCGGCTGTTTGGCGGGTAACCCTGTAATGATTAATGGCAAAACCGCCAATTAACACACACGACACGCCGTGCTCATGGGTACAATCAGAAATAAGATGGAAAACAGATTGATTTTTCATGATGAATTTATCCAAATTGTTTTTTATTCGTTATATTTGTTGCGCGTTTTGCGATCTAAATTTTACCAGCGCGCATTACGCCCAACGCACTACACAGAACGCATTACGCCAAACAAACGCTAAATCAACCACCAATTGCTCCCGTCGCAAACCAAAGTATAGGAATGGTATTGCGTCGTTGTGGTAAGTGTGAGCGCGCCGTCGATGGTTTCGGACGCGTTGCCATCAATCACTATAGAATTAACCGAAGCATCCGTTTTCTTAATATTATAGATACGGCCTTTGGCAGTCGCCGCCGCAGGCAGGGTGACGGTCACTGAACCGCCCGAGGCATCGACCACAATGACCGAATCATTAACCGTCGCTGTATAGTTGCCGGATGTGGAAACAACGGACGTTCCCATTGCGCCCAAGACTTCAAAGCGAGAACTAGGGCTGAAGGTGCCGATACCAACATTGCCATTCATGACGGTTAAAGCACCGACGGGTGTTGTGGTGCCCACACCGACATTGCCGCCCATGACAATTAATTTTCCACTAGCCGCCGCCCAGGTGCCGATGCCCACATTGCCTTCGATCGCCATGCCATTACTCGGGCCGGCAATGCGACGGTACGGTGTTGTCGTGCCAATGCCGATATTGCCGATGATCGATAGTTTATTACTAGGAGCCACCGTGCCGATACCGACGTTACCATCCGCATTCGTAATGGTCACCCTTCTAGTCCCTGGAGTCACATAATTATCTCCTGTTACAAATGTAATATCTGCCGTATTTGTTATTATGGCCATCAAGTCGGGATAAGCACCTACAGGATTGACATAGCCAACGGTTCCTGCAAATGTGGAGCCGCTGTCAAACATTTCAACAGACGCCTGGCCTCCAGTATTATTATTCCGAAGCCTTATAAGTCCAGTATCGGCTATATTACCCTGGACCTCTAAAGGTACGGCTGCAGTCGTAATGGTTCCGATTCCAACATTGCCTGCCGCGTCAATGATAAACGGCGAGGTATCTAAGACCGCGTCGTTGACACGGAAACTCGCCTGCGTGCCAGCGTTCTGAACAAGTAACGCGGCCGTCGGCGTTGTGGTGCCGATGCCGACGTTGTCGGTTGTGGCTGTCGTATACACATTCGTACCGCCGTCGGTCCAGCCGCCGGAGTTGATACCGGTCAAGGCCGAACCATCGCCGCTAAACGTCGTTGCATCAACGTTTCCTATGACCTGCAATTTTGACGTCGGGCTCCAGGTGCCGATGCCCACGTTGCCGTTCATGACGGTCAACGCACCAACGGGCGTTATTGTGCCAATACCGACATTACCTGAACTTGTTATCCGCATCCGTTCGGCGCGAGAACCTGCGGCAAACAGTAAATTATTATTAGAAGCAAGAACAAAGTCCGTAACACTCACCGGAGTAGACAATAGATCACTGGTGTCCGCAGCGTAACCGATGACTCCCATAGGAGAGGTAAAGTCATAAAACTGTATAGCTCCTGAAGATTGATTTGCAGAGTTGCCCTCAATTCTAATCGATTCATCGGTTCCATTGGCCAAAACATGGAATTTAGAACGGGTCTCCCACGTACCGATACCGACGTTGCCCTCGACGATCATTCCGTTGTTAGGCCCGGCAATAGTCCGATACGGTAATGTTGTTCCGATTCCGATATTCCCTAATAAAGTTAGCGTTGATGCCGGTGTGGTTGTGCCGATGGCGACGTTATCCGTTGTCGTCGACGTATAAACATTCGTCCCGCCATCACTCCAGCCGCCGCCGGATGCGGCGCTTGTTTGGGTTGTTCCATCAGGGAATGTGAATCCGCCGGAGATACTACGCACAACGCCGTTGACATCCAGCGCAGTGCCCGGACGGATGGTGCCGATACCCACATTGCCCGCGCCTGACGCCACAATCAACGCCCCGCTAATCCCATCGACGCTCCAAGTTCCAATGCCCACGTTGCCGTTCATGACGGTCAATGCGCCGACGGGCGTTGTTGTGCCGATACCGACGTTCCCGCCGGAAAGTATTCGCAGCCGTTCATTGGATACCGCACTCCCTCCTGTATAAAAGCGAATATCCGCATTAGTATCAATCGCCCCAATATCAAGCCCTGCGGCTTCAAGACCAGGAGAATTATTTGCCAAGAACGCCACACGGTCGGCAAAGTGCGCTCCGAACAATGTATGGTTCGCTGGGAAGGCAATGAAAAGCCCCTCGGCTGTAGCGGAAGAAGCATACAGTGTCGCGTATGCATTTGTGCCATTTGTTTGATTATCCACTAATATCCCTGTAGGGGCATTTTGGTCATTTCTGACGTGAAATGCTAGCTGTGGTTTCGTCGTTCCGATGCCAACGTTGCCACCCATCACGATCAACTTGCCGTTGGCCGCCGCCCAGGTTCCGATGCCCACATTGCCTTCAACGATCATCCCATTGTTAGGCCCGGCAATGGTTCGATACGGTAATGTTGTTCCGATTCCGATATTTCCTAATAAAGTTAATGTTGATGCCGGCGTTGTGGTTCCGATGCCGACATTATCGGTTGTAGTCGTTGTGTAAACATTTGTGCCGCCATCCGTCCAGCCGCCGGCGACTGTTAAACCGGATGTGCCGGTTAATCCCGAACCATCGCCGTAAATTGTTCCATCAACTTCCAGATCGCCTTGCACATATAATTCGCCGGCGCTCGTTGCGTTCGTATCGGTCCCTGCTCCTGTCCAAATCCGCACTTCACCCTGGCGGATATCCATCATACCCGTCGGCGTAAATGTTCCGATGCCTACCGGCCCGGCGATGTATGTTTCACCATTCACGTTTAACAACGCCACACTGGCCGAAGTTGTTCCGACACCGACATTGCCTGTTGAGAATATTGCTGCTGTTGTGGCGTTTGAAAATGTTG
>ERZ1292633.529-Hain-H41-02um-R1-529-length-43949-cov-8_pt2 | contig 28459 bp, 22 predicted proteins | sample MGYA00564406_ERZ1292633 | MGnify/ENA primary metagenome ERZ1292633 (study PRJEB36523, sample SAMEA6512639) | groundwater metagenome | collected 2019-01-08 | study: AquaDiva: Metagenomics assemblies of 32 groundwater samples | reverse complement strand
ACGCTCCCGCGTCGGGCCGCGCCGCCAGCATGCGGGCGACGGCGACGGCGGCTTCTTCCTCCCCCGGCCGAAGACTCGCGAAGACGACGAGCCGGCGCGCATCCGGACCGGGCGAATCCACGTCGGCCCCGACGATTCGATCGGCCTTCAGGTCGCCGATCACGCGGCATCGCTCCGCCGCGACACCCAGCGTCCGGAATCGCTCCGCGTGCCGCTCGCTCTGCGCGAGGACATGGAGCGGACCGAAGAGTGCGTCGCCGCCGAGACCGAGCGAGCGGAGCCGGGCCGCGGTTCGCGCGGAGACCGTGGCGCTCACGGCCACAGCCGGCACGCCCGCGGCATGCGCCTCCAGGAGAAGGTTGGGCCAGAGCTCGGTCTCGATCAGGTCGAGCCTCATCGGCGCGGCGGCGCCCAGCACGCGCCGGACGGCCTGCGGAAAATCGAGCGGCGCGACGGCGGCCACGGCGTTCGATCCCCCCTCGCCCCGGATACGCGCCAGCCCTGCCGCGGTGCGCGTGGTGATGAAGAGGGGCGCACGGTATCCCGCCGCCAGGAGCGCCTCGGCCCAGCGGAGCGCGGCCGCCGCCTCCCCCATCGAGGCGGCGTGGATCCACGGTCCGCCCGCGGCGCGACCGATGTCGTCCGCTGGGCCGAAGCGTGCCCGCCACGCGGAGCCGCGTGGCGCGAGGAGGCGGGCAAGCGGCGTCGCGACGGCGCCGACGCCGCCGGTCAGGAAGCGGTAGAGGGTGAGCGCCGCGCTCATGGCCGCGCTCATCGCCGGGCGCGCGTGGGGCCGTCGCTTCGCGCGGCGAACGCGAGGAGGGCGGCGGCGGCCCGGTCGGCGGCGCCCGATCCGCCGAGTATCTCGGGGAGCCGCGCGAAGGCCGTGCGCTGCCGGGCCCGCGCGTCTTCGTTCTGGAGGAGCGGCGCCGCCGCGGCGGCGATCGCAGCGCCCGTGGCCCCCTCCTGCACGCACTCCGGAACGACGTCGTCGTCGAGCACGATGTTCACGAGGCCGATCCGCCGGAGCTTCACGAGCCGGCGAGCGATCGCGTAGTTGAGCGCGCCGGTCCGGTAGACGAGTACGAGCGGGACGCCGAGCGCGGCCGTCTCGAGCGTGGCGGTTCCCGAGGCGACCAGCGCCAGGTCCGCGGCGCGAAGGAGCGGTTCGGATGCGCCGCGATGGACCTGCGGCGCGAGCGAGCGCCAGAGCGCCGCGACCTCGTGCTTCGCTCGCGTCGCTTCCACGGCACCCGCGTCGCTCACGGCGACCCGGAGCGCGCCGCCCGATGCCGCGACGAGGCGTGCCGCGGCGTCGAGCATCGGTCCGAGGTGCCGCGACACTTCGCCGCGGCGACTTCCCGGAAGGAGCGCCAGGAGCCGTTCGCCCGGCGTCACTCCGAAGGCCTCGCGCGCCTCCGCGCTCGCCGCCGCGTCGGGCCGCAGCCCTCCGGCCGGATGGCCGACCCACTCGGCCGGCGCCGATTCCCGTCGGAGCAGCGCTTCTTCGAACCGGAAGAGGAGAAGCGTGAGATCGACGTCCTCGCGCAGGCGCTTCACCCGTCCGTAGCCCCACGCCCAAACTTGAGGGCAGACGTAGTAGACGACGCGCCGCCCCATGCGGCGCGCGTCGCGCGCGAGACCGAGATGGAGTCCGGGGGCGTCGATCGGTAGGAAGATGGCGTCGGGACTTCGCCGCAGCAGATCTCGGATTCCCTGGCGCGCGCGGCGGATCGCGCCGAGGTGAGTCACGATCTCGGCGAACCCCATCACGGCGACCGACTCCATGGGCGCCACGGCCCGAAGTCCCGCCTCGCGCAGGGCCGGCCCGCCGATCCCGGCTGCCTCGACCTCCACGCCCCTCGCCCGCAAGGCGCCGAGAAGCGCCGCGCCGAGCCGGTCCCCCGAAGGGTCGCCGGCGGAGAGAATCAGCGGTGGGAGCTTCAGACCGGGAGGCTCGCCGGGTCGGGTTGCGCGCGAGAAACCATGCGCCCGATCGCCTCGGCGGCCCGGAGCGCCTCGAGGGCGGTGGCGCACTCCTCCCAGGAACGAGCGGGATCGTCCCGCAGTGCCAGGAAGTGTCCCAGTTCGCTCTCGAGCGGATCGGTCCCGTCCACGGCGACGGAGAGCGGCCGAATGCGCCGCATCCAGTCGTCGGGCGCGGCGCCCGACGCCGGCGGAGCGAGCGTGTAGGCCTCCACGGTTCGGTTCATGCAATCGATGGAAAGGTAGGAGGCGCGGTCGAAGAATCGGATCTTCCGCACCTTCTCTCGGGAGATCCGGCTCGCCGTGATGTTCGCCACGCAGCCCGACGCGAAGACGAGCCGTGCGTTCGCGATGTCGACCTTGTCGGTCAGGACCGGAACGCCGACCGCGTGCATCTCCACGATGCGCGACCGGGTGGCGAGGAGCGCGAGGTCGAGGTCGTGGATCATGAGATCGAGCACCACGTCGACGTCGATTCCGCGCGGCACCGGCGGGGCGAGGCGATGGGCCTCGATGAAGCGCGGATTCGCCAGGTGCGGCAGCGCCGCCCGGACGGCGGGATTGAAGCGTTCGATCTGGCCGACCAGGAGCGCGCGTTCCGCCGCCCGGGCCGCGGCCAGCATCGCTTCCGCTTCCTCGGGCGTGACGGCCATCGGCTTCTCGACCAGGACGTGCCGGCCGGCCCGGAGGGCGGCGAGCGCCAGTTCCGCGTGCGCCGGGGTGGGCGCGGCGATGGAGAGGACGTCGCAGCGGTCGAGGAGCGCGTCGTAGGAGTCGACGAACTGCAGCCCCGGGATCGCGGCGCCGGCCCGCTCCCGCGCGGCGGGATCGGGATCGAACGCCACGACCGAGGAGATTCCGGAGATACGGGACCAGACGCGCGCGTGGTGGGTACCGAGGTGGCCCACCCCCGCGACACCGGCCCGCGCGCCGGTCACCGCACGATGCCCCGCTCCGAACTCCGGACGAATTCCACGAACTCGTGAACCTCCGCATAGGGCTTCAGCTCGGCCACGATCCGATCGAGCGCCTGCGATACGTTGAGTTGCGAGCGATACAGAATGCGGTAGGCCCGCTTCATCTCCAGGCGGACCTCGGCCGGGATTCCGCGCCGCTCCATCCCGACGCTGTTGAGGCCGCACGCCCGGAGCGGATTGCCCGCCGCCTTCACGAACGGAGGCACGTCCTGCGGCACGCGCGATCCGCCGCCGATGAAGGAGTGCGCCCCGATTGCGACGAATTGATGAATCGGGGTCAGCCCCCCGATGATGGCATAGTCGTCCACGCGGACGTGTCCCGCCAGGGTCACCGCGTTCGCGAGGATCACGTTGTTCCCCAGACGGCAGTTGTGGGCCACGTGCGTGTAGGCCATCAGGAGAACGCGGTCGCCCACGATCGTCGCCTCCCCTTCCTCGGTGGCGGCATGGATGGTGGTGTACTCGCGAATGGTCGTGTCGGAACCCACGACGACCTTGGTCGGGACACCGCGGAACTTGAGATCTTGCGGGATGTTTCCGATGACGGCGCCATGATGGATCTGGCAGCGCGGTCCGATCGTGGTCCACCCTTCGAGGATGGCGTGAAGACCGACGCTCGTCCCCTCCCCGAGGGTCACGTGCGGGCCGACGTAGGAGAACGGGCCGATCTCGACGCCCGGACCAAGCTCCGCCCCCCGCTCCACGATGGCGGTCGGGTGGACGCGTGGCCGGACATCCCGCGAGTCGGGGAGCGGCAACACCGCGCCGATCGGCCGCGCCCACGTCCCCGTGTGGCGGTCGACCTCAGGGATTGCGGTCAACGATGCTGGATAGGAGCTCTGCTTCCGCGACGAGGTCTCCATCGACGTAGGCTTTTCCCTCCATCTTACAGATACGCTGCTTGAGGCGAATCAGGGTCAGCTCGAAGCGGAGTTGGTCTCCGGGTCGCACCGGCTTTCTGAACTTCGCGTTGTCGATGCCCATGAAGTAGACGAGCTTGTCCTTGGGACGGTCCACCCGATTCATGAGGAGCACGCCGCCGCACTGCGCCATTGCCTCCACGATGAGCACCGCCGGCATGATAGGGTGTCCCGGAAAGTGGCCGACGAAGAACGGCTCGTTGATCGTGACGTTCTTGATCCCCACCACTCGCGCCTCGTCGAGGCTCAGGATCCGGTCGATCAGAAGAAGTGGATAGCGGTGAGGCATGATCCGCATGATGGCCGTGATGTCGAGCGACACCGCCCCGCTTCCGTTCGCGCCGACCGGGGCCATCCCGGCTGCGGCCTCGCTGGCCGCCAGGCGCTGCACGAAGCGGACGTTGCTCGCGTGCCCCGACTTGATCGAGAGGAAGTGGCCGCGCGCGGGACGGCCCAGGAGCGAGAGGTCGCCGAGGAAGTCGAGGATCTTGTGCCGGACCATCTCGTCCTCGAAGCGCAGCCCGCCCTCGTTCATCACCCCGTCCGGCTTCACCACCACGGCGTTCTTGAGCGATCCTCCGCGGATCATTCCCCGGGCCCGGAGCGCCTCCACGTCTCGCTCCAGCACGAACGTGCGCGCCGGGGCGATTTCCTTCACGAATACCTCGGGCGTGATGTCGTAGGTCGCGTGCTGGGTGCCGTGATACGCGTTCGGGTACTCGATGGTGAAGGTGACCCGGAGCCCGTCGTGCGGAAAGGCCGCGAGCACCACTCCGTTCTCCTCGTGCCGCACCGGCTCGAGGACGTGGAAGTAGCGCCGCGAGGCTTGCTGCTCGACGATCCCCGCCTGCTGGAAGAGCGCGACGTACGCACTGGCGCTCCCGTCGGGAGGCTCCGGCGGCTCGGCGGCGTTCAGGGCGATGACCAGGTTGTCGATCTCGAGGCCGGCCGCGGCGGCCAGGACGTGCTCGACCGTGTGGACCTCGGCCTCGCCACACTTCAGCACCGTGCGGCGCAGCTGGTCGTTGTCGGCGCGCGCGGAGGCCGGCGCCACCGGGATCTCGGGGTTCCCCGGAAGGTCGAGGCGCACGAAGCGCACACCCGTGCCCGGAGGCGCGGGACGGAACTCGATGTGGCACGGAATGCCGGTATGGAGCCCGACGCCGTCGTAGGAGACGACGCGGCCTAGCGTCCGCTGGTGGGGTTGGCTCAACAGGGATTGCCTCCGCCGTCCCCGCCTTCCAACTCTTCCACGCGGCGCTTGAGCGTCCGGACCGTCTGAATCAGGTCGGGAAGATTTCGAAGGCAGGCCTCGATCCGCTTCGCCTGGACCACCGGGAGGGCCGGATATCCGAAGACCCGCTGCCCCGGCTTGATCGACTTCGAGACGCCGGACTTGGCTCCGATCTGGGCGCCGCTGCCGATCTCGATGTGTCCGACGATGCCGGCCTGGCCGGCGATTACGACATGGTCCCCCAGCTCCGTGCTCCCGGAGATGCCGACCTGGGCGACGATGATGCAGTGGGGGCCGACCTTGACGTTGTGGCCGATCTGGACGAGGTTATCGATCTTGCTCCCCTCGCCGATCCGGGTCGTCCCCGTCGTGGCGCGGTCGATGGTGACGTTGGCGCCGATCTCCACGTCGTTCTCGACCACCACCGTGCCGACCTGCGGCAGCTTCCGGTAGATCTCCCCGTCGCGGACGAATCCGAAGCCGTCGCTGCCGATCACCGTTCCCGAGTGAACGATCACACGATCGCCCAGGGCGCACCCCTCGCGGAGCGTGACGTTGGGGTAGAGCCGAGTCTCCGACCCGACCGACGCGTCGGCACCGATGTAGCAGCCGGCGTCGATGCGTGCTCCCGCTCCGACGCGGGCGCCCGATTCCAGGACGACATGGGGGCCGATCGAGGCGCTCGGGTCGATCTCGACGCCGGGGGCGACGACGGCCGTCTCGTGAACACCCGGCACGGGCCGAGGGGCGTCGCCCTGAAAGAAGCAGACCGCCTTCAGGTAGGCGAGATAGGGGTTCGAATTGCGGACGAGGATCTTGTCGGTCACGCGGTGGTTCTCGGCGACAATGATGGCCGAGGCGCGCGTCTCGCCGAGATAGCTCTCGTAGCGGGGATTCGCGAGGAAGGTCAGTTCCCCTTCGCGCGCCTCCCGGATGCCGGCAACGCCCGTGATCTCGATGGAACCGTCGCCGATGACTTCGCCATCGATGGCCTTGGCCACGGTCTCCAGGGTGACGCGCATCCGTTGCTCCCTTCGCGTCTCACGGGGCGCGAATCGCGACGGCGGTTCGACTACGGGCCGCCGGTCGTGTTTCCGCTTCCCGCCGGCGGAATCTTTCCCGAGTCTTCGTCCCGAAGCCGCGACAGGACCCGGTCCGTCAGGTCGAGCGTCTTGTCGCCGTAGACGATGTTCCCGTCCGCGGCGTCGAGGATGAGCTGGTATCCCTCGCTGTTCCCGATATCGGCCACGATCTTGTGGACTCGGTCGATGATCGGCCGGAGATACTCCTCGTTCAGCTTGGAGATCGCCCCACCGGGACCCCAGTTTTTCTGAATGAACGCTTCGTAATCGCTGACCTTCTGCTGCAGCGCCTGCGTCTCCTGGTCTCGCTTCGCCTCGCTCAGCATTGGGCTCTGCTGGTCCAGCCGCCGCTGCTGCTTGTCGATCTCGCCCTTCTGGTCCTGGGCGGTCCGCGACAGTTCCTGCACTTCCCGGTTGAACGCTTGCTGCGCTTCCCGGGTCTTCTCGTATTCCGCGAAAATCCGGTCGGAATCGATGAAGGAGAGCTTCACCTGCGCCGACGCACTCCCGGTCGCTCCGAAAAGCAGGGCGACGAAGAGCGCGCTCCAGACTACCCCACGCCAAGATCGGTGTCGAGCCATCTTCTAACCCCTTGCCTCAGAATGTGTTGCCAAGTTGGAAGTGGGTCTCCCAGGAGCCCCCCCCCTCACGGTCGAACCCATACCCCACGTCGAACCCTACCCGCCCCAGAGCGGGTATCTCCATGCGCACCCCGAACCCCGCGCCTTTCCGTAGGTCGCCCAGATCGAGGTCACGGGTGGAATTCCAGGTATTCCCGGCATCGAAGAAGAGGAGCCCGCGCAGCGGATCGGCAATCGGGAATTGAAGTTCCGTGGTCAGGATTAGCATCGTCCGGCCGCCCGGATAGCGCTCCACGACGGCGCCCGTCAGCTCGGACTTCGTGATGTTCGGCCGGGGGACGACGTAGTAGTCCGGGTAACCGCGCAGGTAGTCCGATGTCGTGCCGCCGAGCCGGAACCGCTCGTAGTCCGGAACCGACCCCCCGGCCAGGAAGCCCGCCTTCCCCCGGAGCATCAGTGTGAAGGGCTTCCGGAGCTTGGTGTAGTTCCGAAGTTCGAAACTCTCCTTCAGGAACTCCTCCACGCCGCCCAGGGGCCCTCCCGCCAGAGTGTTGACCCAGGTCAGCTTCGATCCCCGGCCCGGATTGAAGGGATTGTCGGTGCTGTTCCGGGTGACCGTGAAGTTGATGCTGCTGACCCGGCGCGGCCACTTGGTGTCGCGGAGCCTTTCCAGATTGAGCGGCTCGCCGGCCCGCGGCGCGTCGAAGTTGTCCAGCGTGACATCCCGCAGGTCGTACCCGATGACGCCGCGGCTGTAGTCGGGCCACGGAAGCGGCCGCCCCAGTCGGAACCCTCCTCCCACGTCCTTCCGGTCGTAGAAGTCGAGTTTCCGTTGCGTATTGAAGAGATCGATTCCCACGGTGAGCGGCGTGTCCCGAAGCCACGGTTCCGTGAAGGAGAGCTGGAGGTCGCGTCGCCGACCGCCCCGCTCCAGGCGGATCGAGATGCTCTGGCCGTTCCCGAAGAGATTGTTGTGCCCGAGTTCGAGGAACCCGGTCAGGCCGGTCTGGCTGGAGTAGCCGGCGCCCGCGCTCGCGGTCCCGGTCTGCTTCTCTTGGACCTTCAGCGTCAGGTTGATGTCGGCGCTGTCTCCCGTCGGTTCGTAGTCCACCTGCACGTCCTGGAAGTAGCCGAGCCCGAAGATGTCGCGCTGCGTCCGCATGAGCGTGGAGCGCCGGAACGTGTCCCCCGGATGCACCTTCGCCTCGCGCCGGATGACGTTCTCCTTGGTCCGCGTGTTTCCGACGATCCGGAGATCGGAGACGCGGGAGCGCTGCCCTTCCTGGACCGTGAACGCGATGTCCACGATCGTGTCCCGGTCGCTGAAGCGCGGATCGATCGAGAGAAAGAGGTAGCCGGTCTCCTGGTAGAGCTCGTAGGCCGCCTGCAGGGTCTTCTGAACCTTCGATTCGTCGTAGGGGAGCCCCGGGCGGCAGGTGGTCACGAACTCCAGGGCCACCGAGGGGACGGCTGTGTTCCCCAACCACGACATCGCCCCGAAGCGGTAACGGGGACCCTCCCGGACGTAGGTATGGAGGACGACCCCCTTGCCGTCGGCCGTTTCCGCGGGACGGATGGAGTCGACTTCCGCGTCGCGATAGCCGCGGCTCCGCATGTGGAGGCGGAGGGCCGTCATGTCCTCCTCGATCTTCGACGGCTTGTAGGTTCCCGACTTCAGAAAACCGGGCGTCTGGCTCTTCATGGCGCCGGCGAGCTCGCTCGGCGGAATCGTCGTGGCCCCGTGGATCTCGATCCCCCGCACCTTCTGCTTCGCCCCCTCGACGATCTCGAACCGGACCCCCACGACTCCGGGGGCGGTGGCGTCCGTCTTGGCCGTCACGCGCGCGCGGGCATAGCCGTCGTCGGCGTAGGCGTCGGCGATCTTCCGGGCGTCCAGCTCGAGCACGCTGGCGTCGAGGAGCTGTCCGTCGGCAACCGTGATCTTCAGCTTCAAGGCCGCTTCGTCCAGTTTCCGGTTCCCGGCGAAGACCACGCCCTGGATTCGCGGGCGTTCCCGGACACGGATCGTCAGCGCGATGCCTCCCGCCACGCTCTCGTCCGCGACGTCGACGTCGGTGAAGAGTCCCGTGGCGTAGAGACGCCTCACGCCGTCGGACAGGGCACTCGGCTCGTAGCGGTCGCCCACCTTCAGGCCGAACGTCCGGACGATCACGAGCGAGTCGACGTTCGCGAACCCGCCCGCGCGGATCGAGGAGATGGCGCCGCCGGCCGGAGCGGAAGGCTCCGGAGCGGAGCCGCCGGGAAGGACGATGGCGGAATCACCCGGCGCCGCGGCGGAAACGGCCTCCTGCGCGCGGGCTGGCTCGATCGAGCCACCGAAGAGCAAAAAAAGAAGCGCGGCCACGCGGGCCCCGGCGCCTAGCGCCGAGACCCGATGGACCGCGACGTCGGAACGATCGTTCGTCGAGGGAACCGTCAAGAGGTGAACGCGAGCTCGTCGCCCTGCCGGCGGATGAGCACGTCGCTGCCTTCCTTCAGCTGCCCGCGCAGAACATGCTCCGAGAGGGGGTCCTCGATGAGTTTCTGGATGGCGCGCTTGAGCGGCCGCGCGCCGAGCGAGGCGTCGAAGCCCTTCTCGACCAGGAACTCGATGACCGGATCGTCGAACGTGAGCTTCACGCCGGTGAGGCTCAGCCGGTCCACGACCTGGTTCAGGAGAATTCGCGTGATGGAGACCATTTCGACTCGCGAGAGCGAATGGAAGACGATCGACTCGTCCACCCGGTTCAGGAACTCCGGATTGAACGCGCGCTTCAGCTCGTCGAGAATCGTCTGGCGCATCGTGTCGTACGACGACGCCTCGGTGCGCTCGGAGAAGCCGAGGCTGCGCGACCCCTTGATCAGCCTCGCGCCGATGTTCGACGTCATGATCAGCACGGTGTTCTTGAAGTCCACCTTCCGCCGCAGGCTGTCGGTCAGCTGCCCGTCGTCCAGAACTTGGAGCAGGATGTTGAAGACGTCCGGGTGCGCCTTCTCGATCTCGTCGAGAAGGACCACCGAGTAGGGCTTCCGCCGGACCTTCTCGGTCAGCTGGCCCCCTTCCTCGTGCCCCACGTAGCCCGGGGGCGCGCCGATGAGGCGCGACACCGAGAACTTCTCCATGTACTCCGACATGTCGATCCGGATCAGCGCTTCGGGATCGTCGAAGAGGAACCGCGCCAGCACCCGCGCCAGTTCCGTCTTTCCGACGCCCGTCGGTCCGAGGAAGATGAACGAACCGATGGGACGGCGCGGATCGCGCAGCCCGGCCCGGTTCCGGCGGATGGCGCGCGAAACCGCCGCCACCGCCTCGTCCTGACCGACGACCAACTTCCTCAGCTCCTCTTCCATCCGGAGAAGTTTCGCGGACTCCTTCTCCTCGATGCGATTGATCGGGATGCCGGTCATGCGGGAGATCACCGACGAGATCAACTCCACGTCCACGGTGATCTGCGTGTCGTGCTTCACCTCGTTCCACGACTTCTTGTGCTCGCGCAGTTTCGCGCGGAGTTCCTTCTCCTTGTCGCGGAGGCGGGCCGCCTTCTCGAATTCCTGCTGCTGAATGGCGGCTTCCTTCTCCTTCGCGACCTCCTCCACGTTCTTCTCGAGGTCCCGGACCTCGGTGGGGATGGCCGACACGGAGAGCCGGGCGCAGGCGCCGGCCTCGTCGATCACGTCGATCGCCTTGTCCGGCAGGAAGCGGTCGTTGATGTAGCGGTCGGCCAGGCGGGCCGCCGCGACGATGGCGTCGTCGGTGTACTTGGCGCCGTGATGCGCCTCGTACTTGTCGCGGAGTCCCTTGATGATCTCGATGGTCTGGTCCACCGAGGGCGGGTCGACCATGATCGGCTGGAAGCGCCGTTCCAGGGCGCCGTCCTTTTCGATGTACTTCCGGAACTCGTCGAGCGTCGTGGCGCCGATGCACTGCAGTTCGCCGCGCGCCAGCGCCGGCTTCAGCATGTTCGAGGCGTCGATGGCGCCTTCCGCGCCGCCCGCGCCGACGATCGTGTGGAGCTCGTCGATGAAGATGATCGTGTCCTTCGACTCGCGGATCTCGTTCATGACGGCCTTCAGCCGCTCCTCGAACTGCCCGCGGTACTTCGTCCCCGCCACGACGGCGGCGAGATCGAGCGTCACAATCCGCTTATCCTTGAGTGTCTCCGGAACCCGGTTCTCGACGATCCGCGAGGCCAGCCCCTCGGCGATGGCGGTCTTGCCCACGCCCGGCTCCCCGATGAGGATCGGATTGTTCTTCTTCCGGCGCGACAGCACCTGGATCACGCGCTCGATCTCGGACTCGCGTCCGATGATGGGATCGAGCTTGTTCTCCCGCGCGAGCGCGGTCAGATCCCGGCCGAACTGATTCAGGGCCGGCGTCTCGATCTTTCCTTCCCGCTCAGGCTGCGACACGGATGGGGTCCCTCCCAGGAGCTTCAGCGTTTCCTCGCGCACCTTCTTCCGGTCCACGCCGAGTTCCAGCAGGACGCGCGCCGCGACGCCTTCTCCCTCCCGGATCAACCCGAGGAGGAGATGCTCGGTTCCGACGTAGTTGTGCCCCAGCTGGCGCGCCTCGTCCACCGAGAGCTCCAGCACCCGCTTCGCGCGGGGCGTGAACGGGATCTCCCCGATCGTGAGCGTGCCGCCCGTGGAGGCGACCATGCTCTCCACGGCCTGGCGGATGGCGTCGAGGTCGAGCCCCAGGTTGTTCAGCACCGTGGCCGCGATCCCCTCCCCCTCGCGAATCACGCCGAGAAGGAGGTGTTCCGTGCCGATGTAGTCGTGCTGCAGCCGGGCGGCTTCTTCCCGCGCGAGGTACATCACCTTGCGCACCCGCTCGGTGAACTTGTCGTGCATCGCGATCCCTCCTGGGCGCCCGCTAGTTCGAACGGGCGGCGTTGCTGATGTCTTCGCCGAGCAGCCGGCGAACGTACTCCGCGCGGAGGACGTTTCGCTCGCGCTGCTCCAATTCGCGTCCGGCCCAGAGCTGCATGTGGGCCGGCTGAGTCCGAATCAGCAGCTCGTTCAGCGTCTTCACGTCGGCCAATCCCTCGATCTGCAGAGAGAGCCCGAACCGAACGGCGGAAGCCAGGTTGATCACCTCCTGCGAGGAGATCACCCGGCTGTGGCGGAGCGTGCCGTACGCCCTCCAGACCTTGTCCTCGATCTGGACGCGCGCGTCCTTCAAGAGCTCCTCGCGCGCCCGCTGCTCATAGTCGATGATCTGGCGCGTAACGCGATCGAGACTCTCGATCGTTTCGCGCTCGCTCTGTCCCAGGGTCGTCTGGTTCGAGATCTGGAAGAAATTCCCCATGATCTGCGACCCCTCGCCGTAGAAACCGCGAACGGCGAGGCCCACCTGCGTGATTCCCTGGAGCACCCGCCCGATCTGGCGCGTGAGCACCAGCGACGGCAGGTGAATCAGGACCGAAGCCCGCATCCCCGTCCCCGCGTTCGTGGGGCACGCCGTGAGATAGCCGAGCTCGTCGCTGAAAGCATAGTCGAGGTCCTGCCCCAATTCATCATCGATGGCGTTCACCGCTTCCCAGGCCGAGCGAAGCTGGAATCCGGAGGCCAGAGCTTGGAGCCGGAGATGGTCCTCCTCGTTCACCATCACCGACACCGTCTCGTCCGGGAGGAGGAGAAGCCCCCGCAGGCGCCCGTTGTCGGCGAGGTCATTGGAAATCAAGTGCCTCTCTACCAGGAACTGGCGGTCGATCGGCGAGAGGTCGCGCATCGGGAGCGCCGACGACATGGCCAGGACCGGCGTCTTCCGCACGGCCGAGAGAACGCTGGAGTAGACCATCGCGAGCTGTTCCTCGCGCGCGCGGTGCGTGAACGGCACTTCCTTCAGATTCCGTGCCAGGCGGACCCGGGTGCTGAGCACGACGTCGGAGGCGGGCCCCGTCCCGTCGAGCCAGCGGCCGAGATGTCGTGCCTGATCGGTCAGTTTCACGACGCGCCTCCCGGAGCGGGACCGGCGTTATGCGTTTCCATGGCCCGGATGCGGTCGCGAATCGCGGCGGCGTTTTCGAATTCCTCGCGCTCGATGGCGTGCTGCAGATCCTCGTGGAGCTGCTGCACCTCGCGGCGAAGCGCCACCCGCTCCGAATCCCGCGCGGGCGCCTTGCCGACGTGCTTCGTGCTGCCGTGGATGCGCCGGAGAAGCGGCCTCAGCTGCGACCGAAAGGCGGTGTAGCATTCCGAGCAGCCGAGACGGCCCGACTCCTTGAACTCGGAGTAGACGAGACTGCAGCGCGGACACTGGACGCGACCAACCTTCGTCTCCTCTCCCTGCCCCGACTGATCCACCATGCCCGCGAGGAGGTCGCCGACCGAAAACTTCGACTTGAGGAGCGGCACGTGATAGCCGCGCTCCTCGGCGCACTTCTCACAGACGTGGTGATCGGACTTCTTGTTGTTCACGATCTCCGTGAAGTGGACCACCGCAGGTCGCTTTCCGCAGAGCTGGCATTGCATGTGGCGTTCAGGGCCTCCCTCGCCCCCGGCGTTCGGTCACGGCTGCTCTTCTCACCGCCCCACTGCCCCGCAACTCCTTAGATGCGGGGACCCTACAGTTTCATCGGCCTGAGATGGCCATCCTCAAGTGCTACCACACGGCCTGCCGCTCGCGCGACATCCTGGTTATGTGTCGCAATGACAATAGCTTGAGACTCCTCGCGGCGATACCGGTCCAATATTTTCAGGAGCGTCTCGGTGGCCGGGCGGTCGAGGTTGCCGGTCGGCTCGTCCGCGAGGAGCACGGCCGGCCTGTGGTGGAGCGCCCGCGCCACCGCCACGCGCTGCTGTTCCCCTCCCGAGAGCTCCGACGGCTTGTGCTCCAGCCGCGCGCCGAGTCCGAGTCCCTGTAGCAACGCCGTGGCCCGCGCCTCGACCGCCGAGGCGGGGTCGCCCGTGATCCAGCCCGGCATCATGGCGTTCTCCAGCGCGGTGAATTCGGGCAGCAGCTGGTGGAACTGAAAGATGAAGCCGACCGTGCGCGCCCGAAGGCGCGACCGGGCGTCCTCGCCGAGTCCCGTCAGTTCCTCCCCGCGCACGCGGATGCGCCCCTGCGAGGGAGTGTCGAGCCCGCCGAGCAAGTGCAGAAGGGTCGACTTCCCCGAGCCCGACGCCCCCACGATCGCGACCATCTCGCCCGGAGCGACGGAGAGCGAGACGTCCCGCAATACTTCGACCGGGACGGCGCTCTCGCGATAGGTCATCCAGAGCCCCTCCGCCTCGATGGCCGCCGGGATCGCCGTGGCCGCCGCCGGAGCGACGCGAGTCTCACTCATAGCGGATCGCCTGCACCGGTGGCAACCGCGCGGCCTGCCACGCCGGATAGAGGCTCGCGGCGAAGCAAATGGCGACCGCGGCCAGTCCGACGAGCGCGAAGTCGAGCGGCTCGATCTTCACCGGAAGCGTGTCGAGGAAGTAGATCTCGCCCGGAAGCTGCAGGAGCTTCCAGCGCCCCAGAGCGTAGGAGACCACCGCGCCCGCGGCCAGGCCGAGCGTCGTCCCCACCGCCCCGATCATCGTCCCCTGCAGGAGGAAGATTTTCAAGATTCCGCCCGGCGTCACGCCCATGGTGCGGAGTACCCCGATGTCGCGCCGTTTATCCATGACGAGCATCACCAGGCTCGAGACGATGTTCACCGCGGCGACCAGCACGATCAGGACGAGGATGGTGAACATCACCGCCTTCTCGATCTTCATCCAGGCGAAGAGATTTCGGTTCAGGTCGATCCAGTTCGTGATCCGGTAGGCCGGGCCGAGCTCCTGTCCCAGCTCGTCCGACCGCTCCCGCGCGCGGAAGAGATCGGCGATCCGGAGCTGATAGCCGGTCACCTCGCTCTGGAGTCCGAAGAACTCCTGCGCGGTCCCGATCAGGACGATCCCGAAGGAGGAATCGTACTCGTAGAGTCCCGACTCGAAGATGGCGCTGACGCGGAGGCGCCGGCTGTGCGGCACGCCGCCCAGGATTCCGCCCGGCTCCTCCCGCGGCACGCTGACCAGGATGATGTCGCCGCGCCGTACGCGGAGCCGGAGCGCCAGCTCCTGGCCGAGCGCGATCCCCGGCAACTCTCCCCCGTCGAACGCTCCCTCCGACGGAGCGAGGTGCGCCAGGATGTCGGTGACGCGCATCTCGCGCGCCGGCTCGACGCCTTTCAGCACCATGCCGTCCACGCTCGACTTGGAGGCGACCATCACCTTCCCGTAGACAAACGGCGCGACCTCGGCGTCCGGGAGCGCCTTTCGGATCGCCTCCGGGATCGCTTCCCCGCTGGGGAGAGGCGCGTCGTCGGAACCGAGCACCGCGATGTGGGCGTTCGTTCCGGCGATGCGGCGCTGGACCTGATCCTCGAAGCCGTTCATGACGGAGAGGACGATCGTGAGCGCGGCGACGCCGAGAAATACGCCGCCCGACGCCAGGAGGCTCACCAGCGTGATGAAGCTGAGCCGGCGCTTGCTTCGCAGGTAGCGGAAGGCGATCGTGCGGACGTAGCCCATCGATCGTTCGGGGCGGCCGCGGACTCGCGGCCGCGGACGCTCAGGCGCCCGCGTCTTCCTCGGGACGCATGTGGGGGAAGAGAATCACGTCACGAATGGAGCGCTGGTCGGTGAGGAGCATGACGACGCGGTCCACTCCGATCCCGACGCCTCCGGTCGGCGGCATGCCCATCTCCAGCGCGCGGAGGTAGTCGGCGTCGAGCATCTGAGCCTCGTCGTCGCCCTTCTTCCGCTGCTCCATCTGCTCCTCGAAGGCACGCCGCTGCGCGTCGGGGTCGTTCTGCTCGGAGAAGGCGTTGGCGATCTCCATCCCTGCCACGATGGCCTCGAACCGCTCGACCACATCGGGATTCCCCCGCTTCACCTTCGCGAGCGGCGAGATATCGCGCGGATGATCGATCAGGAAGGTCGGAGCGACGAGGCCGGGCTGGACCTTCTCCGAGACGATCTCGTCCAGGAGCCGCCCGTAGCCGAGCGCCGGATCGACGGCGAGCCCGGCGTTCCGGGCCGCCGATCGCAAGTCTTCGAGTGTCGCCGGCAGCGACGGAAGGCCGAGACCCTGGGCCGCCGCTTCCAGGAACGGAAGGCGGCGCCACGGCGGCGTGAAATCGACGCTCTTCTCGCCGTACGGAAGGACCAGCGTGCCGTGAACCGCGCGCACGACGTGGACGATGAGGTCCTGCGTCACCTCCATCATCCGATCGTAGTCGGCGAAGGCCTGGTAGAACTCCAGCATCGTGAACTCGGGATTGTGGCTCCGGTCGATCCCCTCGTTCCGGAAGTCCTTCGAGATCTCGTAGACGCGCTCCAGCCCTCCGACGATCAACCGTTTGAGATAGAGCTCGTCGGCGATGCGGAGGTAGAGCGGCATGTCGAGTGCATGGTGGTGCGTGATGAACGGCCGCGCCGTCGCGCCGCCGTAGAGCGCCTGGAGCACGGGGGTCTCGACTTCCAGGAACTCGCGTTCGTCGAGAAAGGCGCGCATGGCGCGCACGATGGCGGTGCGCGCGCGGAAGACGGCGCGCACATCGTCATTCACGGCGAGGTCGGTGTAGCGCTGGCGGTAGCGGATCTCCACGTCGGTGAGCCCGTGCCACTTCTCCGGTAGCGGCCGGAGCGCCTTCGCGAGAAACGTCGCGCGCTCCACCTTCACGGTCACCTCGCCGGTCCGCGTCTTGAAGACGGGCCCTTCCACCCCGATCCAGTCGCCGTGATCCCACTCGAGCGCCGCGGCGTACCCCTCCGCGCCAAGCGTGTCCTCACGGAGATAAATCTGGAGAAGTCCGTCGCGGTCCTTGAGGTGGGCGAACGACGCCTTGCCGTGGCCCCGCTTCGTCATCAGCCGTCCGGCGAAGCGGACCGGCGTGGCCGAGGCTTCCAGCCCCTCGGCGTCGGCCAGAATGCGCGACGAGCGGTGCGTGACGTCGAATCCATAGGGGAACGGTTCGACACCGGCCGCGCGGAGTGCGTCGAGCTTGGTGCGGCGAATCTCGTGAACGGACATGCAGCCCCGTGACGGAACTCCCTGCGGGGTCCCGCGTTTCGGCGTCATGCCGGCGCGGTCGTAGGGTCGGGGGATTCTAGGGAGGGCTGACCGGGCGGTCAAGCCTCGCGGATGCCTCCGGGACTCTTGGAGGCGCGCGCGCCGCGATGAGAATACGTCGTGGGGGTCGGCACGGAGTCGTTGTCGCCGTTCTCCTCCCCACCGATCGTCTCCTCCACCGGCGGTTCGGGCCCGAGGACCTGCGCCCGGCGATTGCCGCACGACGGACAGTAGCCCCACTCGGAATCGACGCGGCGACTGCACGAAGTGCAGGCATTCGCGCTCGGCGTGCCGCATTGCGGACAGTAGAGATGATCCGACGCCACCGTGCGGTGGCAGGTCGCGCAGACGTGGCCCATTTCCTCTTCGTAGAAGACGACGCGCTGCATTTCTTCGAGCGACGTCTCCCCGGCGAGCACCTTGGCGAGGCCGTCCTGGCCGATCGACACCATGCCGTCCTCCATCCCTGCGCGGCGGATGAGTGATTCGGTCGCGTGCCCGGCCACGAGGCGGCGGACGTTCTCGGTCATTTCCAGGATCTCGAAGACGCCCGTCCGGCCCCAGTAGCCGGTTTCGCTGCAATGCTCGCAGCCCTCCGGCTTGTAGAGGACGAGATCGCGAGCGTCGCGATGCGTAAGCCCCAGGAGGCGGACCTCGTCGCCGGTCGGCACGTAGGCGTCCTTACACTTCGGGCAGAGAAGCCGGATCAAGCGCATGGAGATCGCGGCCACGAGACTCGAGGCGACCATGAACGGCTGGAGCCCCAGGTCGACGAGGCGCGTCACGGCGGCCGGCGCGTCGGTCGTGTGAACCGTCGAGAGGACGAGATGCCCGGTGATCGAAGCGCGGAACGCGATCTGGGCGGTCTCCGTGTCGCGGATCTCGCCGATCATCATGACGTCCGGATCCTGGCGCAGCATGGCGCGGAGGATCGAGCCGAAGGTCTTCTTGCTCTTCTCGTCCACCTGGACCTGATTCACGCCGGCGACCTGGTACTCGATCGGGTCTTCCACCGTGATGATGTTCTTGGTCACCGAGTGGATGTGCTGGAGGAGCGAGTAGAGAAGCGTCGTCTTTCCGCTCCCGGTCGGTCCCGTCACCATGACGATGCCCTGCGGCCGCCGGCCGAAGGCCTTGATCCGTTCCAGATTCGTCGACGAGAGGCCGAGCGAGTCGAGGCGGAGAGCCGAACGCTCCTGGTCCACGATGCGCATCACGATCTTTTCGCCGTGCGCTGTCGGCAGCGTCGAGACTCGGAGGTCGATGCGGCGCCCCTCCATCTCCACGCGGAAACGGCCATCTTGTGGAAGGCGCTTCTCGGCGATGTCGAGCGTCGCAAGGATCTTCACACGGGACGTCAGCGCCCCCTGCGTCCACTTCGGTAGCCGCTCCAGGTCTTGCAGAAGGCCGTCGACGCGGATGCGAACGCCGACTCCCTTCTCGTGCGGCTCGATGTGGATGTCGCTGGCGCGCATCTCGACGGCCCGCGTAATGATCCAGTTGGCCAGGCGAACGATCGGCGGCCCGGCCGAGAGCTTCACCAACTCCTCGAGGGAGGAATCGGGCGGGCTGTCGACGATCTCCCGCACCTCGCTCACCGGGTCGTCCTTGATGATGTTCTCGAGGATTTCCACGACGGAGGCGTCGATGTGGTAGTACTTCGAGATCGCCTCGACGATCGCCGACGGAGGCGCCAGCGCGGGTTTCACGAAGTAGCCGCTCTGGAAACGGATGTCGTCGATGGCGCTCTGGTTCAGCGGATCGGCCATCGCGACGCGGATCGTGCTCCGGCCCTCGAGCTCGATCGGGATGGCGGTGTACTTCTTGGCGAGGTCCTCGCGGATCAGGGCGATCACGCTCTCCTCGATCGCCACGGCCGTGAAGTCGATGACGGGAAGTCCGAGCTGCTGGTGGAGGACGTTGCAGACGTCGGCCTCGGAGATCATTCCGCTTCGCGCCAGGATCTGCCCCAGCGGCTCCTTCGTCTGCCGCTGGCGCCGGAGCGCCTCCTTGAGCTGGTGCTCGTTCAGGAGCCCCGCTTCGAGGAGGTACTCACCCAGCTTTTTCCGTCCGCTCGTCTCTTCCATCGTCACGCGAAGACTCCGCCCTAACTCGTTGCCGTGGCGACGCCTGTACGGCGGCGTCGCGCGAACCGATCGGACGTGAAGGCGCGTGATGCGCCTATCCGTCCACCGGTCTATCGGCAGGCCACGGGCGAACTTGACGTGAGGCTGGGGCGGGCTAGGCGTGCTCCACGGGGCGCGCCGCGCCCCGTTCGAAGGCGAGCTTGTCCATCTCCGCGCCGAAGCGGACCGAGTACTCCCCGCTGAAGCAAGCGTAGCAGTGGTCCTCCGGGCGCTCCACGCAGGCCTTGAGACCTTCCATGGAGAGATAGCCCAGGGAGTCGACGTTCAGGTATTTCCGGATTTGCTCGACCGTGTGGGAGGAGGCGATCAGCTCGCGCCGGTTCGGCGTATCGATGCCGTAGTAGCAAGACCAGCCGATCGGCGGGCTGGAGACGCGGAAGTGGATCTCCACCGCGCCCGCGTCGCGGAGCATGGCGACGAGGCTCCGGCTCGTGGTCCCCCGAACGATCGAGTCGTCCACCACGATGACGCGCTTCCCGTCCAGGATGCGGCGAACGGGGTTGAATTTGAGATTCACCCCGAAGTCGCGGGAGATCTGCTCGGGCGCGATGAAGGTGCGCCCGACATAGTGATTTCGGATGAGGCCCAGCTCGAACGGAATGGCGGATTGCTCGGAAAATCCCAGGGCCGCCGAGTTGCTGGAGTCGGGGACCGCGATCACGATGTCGGCCTCGGCCGGGTATTCCTCGGCCAGACGGCGCCCCAGTTTCCGGCGGACCGAATCGACGCTGAGTCCGAAGACAACGCTGTCGGGTCGGGAGAAGTAGATCAGTTCGAAGACGCAGGCGCGCATCGGCTCCGGCGCCAGGATCTTGATGGAGCGGACCCCGTCCTTGTCGAGGATGACCATCTCCCCCGGTTCGATCTCCCGAACGAACGTCGCGCCGACGATGTCGAGCGCGCACGTTTCGCTCGCGAGCACGTGCGACTCGCCGCGGCGGCCGAGGCAGAGCGGCCGGAAGCCGCGCGGATCGCGGACGCCGATCAGCTTGTCGCCGGCCAGGAGGACGAGGGAGTAGGCGCCCTGGCAGCGTGCCAGCGCTTCCGCGACCATTCGCTCGATCTCCGTCGCCTTCGAGCGGGCAATGAGATGGAGGATCACCTCGGTGTCGCTGGTCGTCTGGAAGATGGAGCCCTGCTCCTCCATCTCGCGTCGGAGCTCCAGCGCGTTCACCAGATTTCCGTTGTGACCGATCGCCAGCTTCCCTTCCCGAAAATTCACGACGAGCGGCTGCGCGTTTTGGATGTGGCTGCCGCCGGTGGTGGAGTACCGGTTGTGACCGATGGCGATGTGTCCGTGGAGACGATCGAGCGAGCCCGCGGCAAAGACGTCGGAGACCAGTCCGATTCCACGATGGAGGCGGTATTCCCCCCCGTCGGTCGCGACGATGCCGGCGCTCTCCTGCCCGCGATGCTGAAGCGAGTAGAGTCCGGCGTAGGCGAGACGCGCCGCGTTCGGCGCACCCCAGATACCGAACACCCCGCACTCCTCGCGCAGGTGGTCCCCGTGCGCCCCGTCTCGAACTCGACCCGTCTCCGTCACCGCCACGTTGCCGATCTCCTTCCTCAGGCGGCCACCGGCTGAAGGGCCGGCTCCGCCAGGAATCGTTCCACGTCCTTCCACGCCACGTCGCCAAAGAGCTTCAGCGATGCCTCGGCGTGCGGATTCACCAGAAGCCCGTGCGCCGGGCCCCGAAGCGGTCCGAGACGCTCGTAGAAAACCTCTCTCGCTGAATCGCCCGCGGGACCGCGCGTCCAGAGCCACCAGGCGCGTGCGCGGCGAACCGCCGCGAGTCCCGGAAGCGGATGCTCGCGAAGGAGCCGCGCGCGCAATCCCTCGTCGCGCGTATCGTCGCGACTGCGCGCCAGAATGCCCCACGCCCCCTCGGGCGGACTCCATTTGTCGCCGCGCTCCCCGGAAGTGAGGAAGCGGAAGCGCTCCTTGTTTGGATTCACGAAGAAGTTGCTCGTTTCAATCGCTTCGTGAAGATTCTCCTCGAACGACGCGGGATCTGCCCCAGGCTCGGGCTCGAAAAGGAAGAGCTCCTCGCGGACAACCCGCTCCAGCGTGTGCCCTTCGGGGAGCATCCGCTGCCCCGCTTCGAGCGCGGTGAGGGCGGTGAGATCGGTGATCTTGAGACGCGTCAGAAGGACGGCGCTCATACCGCCACCCCCTGCGGCGCCGTCACGCCGAGCCGCTTCGCGAGCGAGGTGAAGAGGAAGCGCCCCGGCCCGGGGCCTTCGAGCGCGTCGATGTTGCCGATCGCCGCGCGGCGCCGTTCGCCCCAGGGCCCGGGCCAATCTTGCGGCATCATCCGGAGCCACGCGGCCCGCTCGGGGTGGGGCATGAAGGCGAGGACGTTTCCCGCGACGTTCGTGATCCCCGCCGCCTGGAGCATCGCGCCGTTCGGATCGTCGGGATAGCGCGCCGCCGGGCGGCCCGCGGCGTCGACGTAGCGGAAGACGACGAGCCCTTCCGATTCGATCCGCGCGCGGACTTCCGGGTCCGCGGTGGTGAAGCGGCCCTCGCCGTGGGCCAGCGGGAGCGGCACGGTCTCCTCCAGCGAAAGCGTCGAGGAGAACGTGGCGCGGCCGGGGCCCTCGTGGGCCCGCACGTGGATCCAGCGACACTGATACCCCGGGCGGCGCGGCGCCCGATTCGGCGCAAGGGCCAATTCCACGCGCCCCGGGTGGATCCCCGGGACGATCCCCGTCTCCACCAGGACCTGCGCGCCGTTACAGATGCCGACCACCGGCTTCCCCGATTCCGACTCGCGCGCGATCCGCTCCACCGCGGGGAGCTTTGCCGCCACCGCGCCGGCGCGGATCCTATCTTGGAACGCGAAGCCGCCCGGAAGGACGTAGGCATCGAACTCGGAGAGGACCGAGGAAGGCTCGTTGAAGCGGACGATGCGAGCCTCGATGCCGACCGCCTCGAGGGCACGCGCCGTCTCGTACTCGCAATTGACGCCGGGGATCTGGAGAACCGCCGCGCGGGCCATGCTCACTCCACGTAGGGTCGGATGCCGTCGGAATGGAGGCGCGAGGCCTCCGCGAGATCGATATCGATGAGGGTCGCCCCGCCGTCGAGAACACGGAAGCGCGGCTCCTCGAGCACGCGGCCTGTGATGGTGGCGTCGACTTCACACTGGCCGAAGAGGTCCATCAGGCGCGGCAGGAATTCCTTCCGTACCTCCAGCAGGAATCCCGGCGCCTCGGAGTAGAGCCTCACCTCGGAGGGGGTGTCGCCCAGCGCGGAGATCGGGAGTTGGAGTCCCAGCCCCTGCGACGCGAAGCCGCCGAGCGCCATCTCGAACGCGGTGATGGCGAGCCCTCCCTCGGCGATGTCGTGGCAGGCGAGGACGAATCCCTGGCGCACCGCGTCGAGCACGGCGTAGGTGCGGCGCCGCTCCCGCTCGAAATCGAGCGTGGGGAGCTGGCCGCCGGTTTCGCCGGTGAGGGCGTGGCGCAACTGCGACGCTCCGAGTCGCGCCTCGCGCGCCCCCGTGAGGACGACGACGTTTCCGGCGCGCTTCAGGCCGCTCGTGATCGCCACGCTGTAGTCGTCGAGCACGCCGAGCGCCGCGACGATCGGCGACGGCTCGATGGCGCGGCCTTTGGACGACTCGTTGTAGAAGGAGACATTCCCGGAGACGATGGCGATCGGCGGTCCCGCCGCGCCCTTCGGTCCCAGCGCGCGCGCCGCGTCGCCCAGTCCCTGAACGCTCCGCTCGAAATCGTCGAAGACCTCCGGGTCTTCCGGATTTCCGAAATTGAGGCAGTCGGTCAGCGCGATCGGACGCGCTCCCACCGACACGAGATTCCGGAGCGACTCGGCCACGACGTGCGCCGTTCCCCAGTAGGGATCTGCGGCGACGTACCAGGGATTCCCATCGACCGTGATGGCGCAGCCGAGCTTGCTCCCCGGGATCGGCGCCAGGACGCCGGCGTCGGCCTCCCCGGCGCGAAGGACGGCGCGCCCCTGCACCTCGGTGTCGTAGTAGCGGACGATCGGCTCCCGCGAGGCAAGGTTCGGCGACGCGATCAATTTCCGGAAGAGCGCGTCGTGATCGCGGACGGCCGGGAGCGGCGCGGCCGGCGGCGCGGCGGGCCGCCGGCGGCGCGGGCGGTCATGCTCGATTCCGGCGGTGACGACCTCGACCGGAGCGTCGCAGACCGCCTGCCCGGCGCGAAGGATCCGGTAGCGGCCGTCCGTGCGGACGCGGCCGACGACGGCGGCGCGCGCGCGATGGTAGACGAGCGGAAGCGCGTACTCCTCGTTATAGATCTGGAGGAGCCGCGGCGCCAGCCGCTCGGGAACGACGAAGGCGAAGCGCTCCTGCGTCTCGGAACAGGCCAGGACCTCCGAGGGGAACTCCCCTTCCGGCGTCGGCACGAGGTCGAGGTCGACGTCCATGCCGAAGCCGCCGGCCGCGGCGAGCTCCGAGGAGACACAGGCGATGCCGCCGGCACCGAGGTCCTTGAAGCCGAACGGATCGCCCTGCGCGTGGAGCCAGGCGAGCGCGGCGCGATTCGCTTCGAAGAGGACCCGCTTCAGGAACGGATCGGGGACCTGCACGTGGCCGCGCTGTCCCTCCGCCTCCTCGTCGAGGATGGCGGAGGCGAACGACGCGCCGCCGAAGCCGGTCTCGTCGGTCGGCTTCCCGACCAGGACCATCACGTACGGCTCGTTCTTCGCCGCCTCGGGGACGCGGCTCCGGACCACCTGGTCCGCGCGCACGATGCCGAGCGCGACGACGTTCACCAGACAGTTCTCGTCGTAGCGGCCGCTGAAGAAGACATCGCCCCCCAGGTTCGGAACGCCGAGCGGATCGCCGTACTGCCAGATGCCGTCCACCACGCCGCGGATGATCTCCCGCACCGTCGCCGCGCGCGGACCCTCCGGGTCGCCGAAGCGGAGCGCGTCGAGAACGCCGATCACCTCGGCGCCCATGCAGTTGATGTCGCGCACGATGCCGCCGATGCCGGTGGCCGCTCCCTCGACCGGCACGACCTGCGAGGGATGGTTGTGGCTCTCGTGCCCGATGACCAGGGCGTACTCGACGCCCTTGTGCGTGCCGAACCGCACGACGCCGGCATCTTCCCCCGGGCCCAGGATGACCTCGGGGCTCTCGGTCGGGAGATAGGCTTTGAGGACGCGGCGGCTACTCTTGTAGGAGCAGTGCTCGCTCCACATCGTGTCGAAGAGAATCGCCTCGACGCGCGTCGGGTTTCGGCCGAGGAGTTCCAGCATCGTGGCGACTTCACCCGGCGCCAGGCGGAGGCCTTCCTGCGCGAGCAGTTTCTTCAACGCCGGAGGGTCGGCCTCGGCGAACGGAAGGACGGGCGCTTCAGCGGTGGGCGGCAAGCGTGGCTCCCAGAACGCGATCGAAAATGTGGCCGACGTGACGGATGAAATGATCGGGCTCGAAGCAGCGCTCCAGGGAAGGTCGATCGAGAACCGCGGCGACCTCGGGATCTCCGAGGAGGCGCGTCTTGAGATCGGGCTCCCCCTTCCAGGCGGCCATGGCGTGGCGCTGGACGATGGCGTAGGCCTGCTCCCGGGCCAGCCCCGCCGTGGTGAGGGCGAGGAGGACCCGCTGGGAGAAGACGAGCCCGCGCGTGCGATCCATGTTGGCGCGCATCCGGTCGGGATAGACCAGGAGCCCCGCCAGAATCTCGCGCATCTGCGACGTGATGAAATCGGCGACCAGGAACGAGTCGGGGAAGATCACCCGTTCGACGCTGGAATGGCTGATGTCGCGCTCGTGCCAGAGGGCGACGTTCTCGGTCGCGGTATGGGAGTTCGCACGCAGCAGGCGCGCCAGGCCGCAGATCCGCTCGCTGTTGACCGGGTTTCGCTTGTGCGGCATGGCGGAGGAGCCCTTCTGCCCCTCCCGGAACGGTTCCTCCGCCTCCAGGACTTCCGTCCGCTGGAGGTGGCGGATCTCCATCGCCATCTTCTCGACCGATGCGCCGAGAAGGGCGATCGCCGAGAGGAGCGCCGCGTGCCGGTCGCGCTGCACGACCTGCGTTGCCGCGGGTTCCGGGGCTAAGCCGAGGGATCGGAGTGTTTCCTCTTCGACGTCGGGGGTGAGATGGGCCAGCGTGCCGACCGCGCCGGAGAGTTTCCCGACGGCGATCTCCACCCGCGCTGCCCGGAGGCGCGCGATGGCGCGGCCGAGTTCCTCGTACCAGACGAGTACTTTGAGTCCGAACGTGATCGGTTCCGCGTGAATGCCGTGCGTCCGGCCGACCATCACGGTCTCTTTGTGCTTCAGCGCCAGGCCGCGGGCCGTTTCCCGGAGCGCCTCCGCCTCGTTCAGGAGGAGATCGGTGGCGCGGACCAGCTGGAGCGCCATCGCCGTATCCACGAGGTCGGACGAGGTCATCCCGAGGTGGAGGTAGCGCGCGTCCGACCCGACCGTTTCGCCGATCTGCGTCAGGAACGCGATCACGTCGTGGCGAAGCGTTTCCTCCAGTTCATCGATCCGGGCCACGTCCACGCGGGCGGCGGTGCGGATCCGCTCCGCCGTGCCCGCGGGCGCTTCGCCCCGCTTCTCGAGCGCCGCGGTGACAGCGATCTCCACGTCGAGCCAGGTCCGATAGCGCGCCGCATCGTCGAAGAGCGCGGCCATCGCGGGACGGCTGTAGCGCTGGATCATCGACTCACTCCCTGGGAGGGCGTCATTCCGGCGCCTCCTCGAGGAGGAGCCGGAAGGTGATCTGCTTCGTGTCGCGATCCACCGTCAGCGTGATCGTGTCGCCGACGTTGGCGCCGAAGATGGCGCGGTAGGCCTCCTGAACGTCGCGAATGGTCGTCCCGTTCACTTTGCGAATGATGTCGCCGACCTTCATGCCGGCCTTGTCGGCGGGGCTCCCCCGCTCCACGACCGAGACGTAGAGACCGTTTCGGTCCGCCGTGGAGAGCCGCTCCGCCACGTAGGGAGTGAGTTCCCAGGTGCGCACGCCTATCCAGACATTTCGCACCTTGCCGTACTTGATGATCTCGTCCACCACGCGCTTGGCCGCGTCGATCGGGATGGCGAAGCCGATGCCGATCGATCCACCGCCCCCCTTGGAGAAGATGAAGGTGTTCACGCCGATGACGTCTCCGTTCCCGTTCAGGAGCGGGCCGCCCGAGTTCCCGGGATTGATGGCGGCGTCGGTCTGGATCATGTCCTTGTAGATGCCGCCGTCGTCGGTCTGCGATTTGATGTCGCGATGCGTCGCGCTGATCACGCCCGCGGTCACGGTCGGCTGCACGTCGTTGAGAAGAAAGCCGAACGGATTACCGATGGCGATCGCCCACTCCCCGACCATCAGGTCGTTCGCCGTGCCGAGTTTGGCGACCGGAAGGTTCTTCCCCTCGATCTTCACGACCGCGAGGTCGTAGCGGGGATGCGCCCCGATGACCTTCCCCGCGAAGGATCGGCCGTCGGAGAGGATCGCCTTGATCTCGGAGGCGCCGCGGATCACGTGCTCGTTCGTGAGGACGTAGCCGTCCGAGGAGATGATGAAGCCCGAGCCCATACTCGGGATCTGCTCCCGGTAGCGGTACTGCGGGAGCATCTCGTGGAAGAAGGGCTGGAAGAACTCGTCGCCCAGGACGAGCGGCGCCGTCTGCACGACGCGCGTCTGCACGACGCTGAGCGTCACGACCGAAGGACCGACCCGCTCCGCCGCGCGGACGATGGCGGTGCGCCGCGAGCCGTCGAGCACCGCGGGGAGTTCGTTCGAATCGGGGCGGGCGGAAGCCGCAGCCGGAAGCGCGGAGAAGAGCGGCGCGCCGGGCTCCATGCCCTGCCTTGAGCCGCGGGTGGCAAGCAGGAGCGCGGCGATCAGGAGGAGGCCGAAGAGAATGCCCGCCACGAGCGTCCCGGCCGACCAAGGCGAGCGAGCGCGTACCGAGCGGGTGACTGGATTAACCGACGACATTCATCCTCCCCCGCGGAACCCAACCGATCCGCGGATAACGAACACGCATGAGGTAGAGGCCATGGGCCGGAGCCGGCGGCGCCGCCGCCCTCCGGTCGCGCGATTCCAGAATCGCACGAACCGAGCCGGCGCCATGCCCCGACTCCGCCTCGCGCACCACCGTCGCGACGATCTTACGAACCATAGTGTACAGGAATCGGTCGGCCTCGATGTCGAACCGAAGCCGCCCTCCACGCCCGCTCCACCGCGCGCGGGTGACGCGGCAGCGCGTGGAGTCGGCGTCGGGGGTCGCCTTGGAGAATGCGATGAAATCGTGCTCGCCCTTGAGCGGCTGGGAGGCGCGATGGAGCGCCTCGGCATCGCATTTCATGGCACGAAGCCAGGCCTGCGACCGGCGGATGGCCGCGGGCGGAGGAACGATGAGGTAACGGTAGGCGCGGCGCATCGCGTCGAAGCGGGCGTGGAACGCGGCCGGCGCTTCCGTCGCCTCGACGATGCGGACGTCGCGCGGCAGATGCGCGTTGAGGGCAGCCTGGAGGCGCGCGGCGTCGAGGCGCGTTTCCAGGGTGGCGCTGGCCACCTGCCCGGCCGCGTGGCAGCCGGCGTCGGTCCTGCCGGCGCCGGTCACGCGCGCCGGAGCGCCGGTAATCCGCTGGAGGGCCGCTTCGATCTCCCCCTGCACCGAGCGTGCGCGCGATTGGCGCTGCCAGCCGTGAAAGGCCGTGCCGTCGTACTCGACGGCGAGGCGGATGGTGGCGAGGCGGCGATCAGAAGCCACGGTAGAGTGCCCCCGCGATGGCCGCGCCGAGAAGGACCACGCCGGCGTCGGCCAGGCCCCAAGGCGCTCGGGCCAGCCCCGCGCGCCGCTTACCGGGCGTGTAGCCGCGGGCGTGGAGTGCGTCGGCCAGCGAGTCGCCGACGCGGAGCATCGTGCCGAGGAACGGAAGCAGCCAGGCCGCCGTGAAGCGCGCGCGTCCGGTGAAGCCGCCGCCGGCGCGAATGCCGCGGGCGCGTAGAGCGAGCGTCTGCGCCTCCGCCTCCCGGGCCGCCAGCGGCAGGAGCGCCGCGGAGAGACGCGCGCTCTCGATGGCGAGTCCCAGCGGCCGCGGTCGAGTCGGGATCGGTTGTTCGAGAAGCCACTGCGCGGCGCCGGGGAGAAACGTCTTAACCGCCCAGCGCGTCAAGTAGACCAGCGCCAGAAGGCGGAGGGCCAGCAGGGCTGCCGCCAGCGTGGCGAGAGGCTCGAAGCGAGCGAGGATCGCGTGCGCCAGGAAGAGAATCGCCGCCAGCCCGAGGAACGGGAGTTCGGTGCGAGGGCGCTTCCCTTCCGCCTTGAGGGCGAGGGCCGCGAAGGCGACGGCGGTGAGTGCGAGAAGGATCGGGGCGCGAGCGAAGGAGATTCCCGCTCCGGCCCCCAGAGCGAACGCCAGCAGCGCCGCCGGGTGGCGCGGACGCGCGAAACCGAGATGAGTTGTCGGATAGTTTTGTTCGGGCGAGCCGGGCACCGCGTTGAGCTTCCCTCCGTGCCGTCGGAGGCGGGCGT
>ERZ1292633.1196-Hain-H41-02um-R1-1196-length-28462-cov-6_pt1 | contig 28462 bp, 24 predicted proteins | sample MGYA00564406_ERZ1292633 | MGnify/ENA primary metagenome ERZ1292633 (study PRJEB36523, sample SAMEA6512639) | groundwater metagenome | collected 2019-01-08 | study: AquaDiva: Metagenomics assemblies of 32 groundwater samples | reverse complement strand
CCCTTTTTGTAATTTTCAAGTTCCTCCTTTGTTATCTCTATTTCCGTAAAACTTTTATAATCGACCGGATTGTACAACACTTTCATTCTATTATAATCAAAATATCCTACTTTCTTTATATACCTTTCGTTCATCATCATTTTGCTTATTTGAAGGCTGCAGTCAATTAGCGGAAAGCACTTTGCATCAAACTTACCAAAAATATTTGTTTCAAAAATTAATATTTCAGGAAAATTCTTTTTTACTTCATTAATTATTTTAAATTCTATTTCTATATAATGTCCTGACCGATGAAAATGTAAAATTCTGATTTTATTTATTCTAATAAAATCAATAATTTTTTCTACATTATTATTAGCAACTAAATACGGAATATTTACTAGATCAGCTTCCCTGGCGCCTCCTTTATCATACCCGATTACAAATACATCGAAAAAATCACGATTGATGTAACGGGAAAAATTTATAACAGTCCTTTGGGTACCGCCATACCCAAGGTTTGACACTATTTCCAAAATTTTTATCTTACTCATAGTGTATTTATTTGCCTACTTTTTAGCTATAATTACAATATTCCAACAATAACGTTTTAAAAATGGAAAAATTTTCAAAATAAATTTATCAAACTTTTCCAATTGTAAGTAGGTTTTCTCAAGTTTTTTATGATCAACCAGGATTTTTTTCCAATATCTCTCTTTGTTCGGGTCAACCCGATCTATAAAATAAAATTTCAAAAATATAAAAAGCGTAGTAAACCAAAAAGTCTCATATTTGACCTCGCCGAAATATTTTCTGAACAAATCCAACTGCTTCATCCTGATCGGATGCTCGTCCTCGGTTCTGACTCCCATCGCCATTCGTCGATAGACATTGATTACCGGATTGTGCGCCAACGGGTCCCAGGAAACAAATTTGCCGCCTGGTTTTAGAACCCGCTTAGCTTCTTTGATCGCCGCCTCGATATCCACATGATGTAACAAATTCGCGGCATAAACGATATCGAATGACTCATCAGGAAAAGGCATCTTGTCAGCATAAGCCTGCGCTGTCAAAAGTGAAACTCCGTGTCTCTCTGCAACTTTTTTGACAAGTGCGCACATTCCACTTGAAATATCCGTCGCCACGACCTCTGCGCCCTTCTTGGCAAAATAAACAGCCGCTTCTCCCAGTCCACAGCCAAGTTCGATGATTTTTTTTCCCCTTACATCACCTAAAGATTCAATTATAAAACGATTTTCCGGCGAGGTGCAGGCCTCAAAAAATTCATCAACCATTACCTCGTCGACATTCACCGAAGTGGCCCAGTGATCATGAAATACTTCCTCTTTTTGTAAGATCTCACTCATAATTAAAATGGCTTAATGACATCCGGCTTTGGTGCAGAAATATTTTTGATTTCAGAAATAATGTAAAGTGGCCTCCCCTTCACTTCCTCAAAAATTCGTCCAATATACTCGCCCACAATGCCAAGCATGATGATTTGAATACCCCCGACAATTACAATCGTGAGGAGAGTAGCGGTGATACCTGGTACCGCCAAAGAAGTGAACACTTTGAGATAGAGCATAAAGAAGGCACCCAACAAACCAAACGCCACAATGAGATAACCCACAAAGCTTGCAATCTTGAGCGGAGTGTTTGAAAAGGAAAAAATCGCATCTTTGCTGAACCTGATCATTTTTCGCAGCGGATATTTAGTCTCACCGGCAAAACGCGGATCGCGATTGTATAAAATAAATGCCGACTTAAACCCTACCCACGGCACCAACCCTCTCACAAAACGATGCCTCTCGCGCATGGTCTTTATTTTTTCAACCACTGACCTGACCATCAGCCGAAAATCACCGGTGTCCTCGGGGATATCGATCTCACACATCCGGGTAATAAGTTTATAAAATATTTTCGCCGTTGCTTTTTTAAAAAAAGTTTCGCCCTTTCTTGATTCTCGTTTGGCGTAAACTACATCATAACCCTCCTCGCATTTCCGATAAAGCCCTTCAATAATTTCCGGCGGATCCTGCAGATCAGCATCGATCGTCACGACAAAATCAGCCGAAGAATAATCAATACCGGCTGTGATGGCAATCTGGTGACCAAAATTTCTGGAGAAGATCAAAACGCTGGCAAAGGAATACTTATTTGAAAAATCGGAAAGTAATCCGGCGGTCTTGTCGATGGAACCATCATTAACAAATATCAGGCGAATCTCAAGTTCAGCTATTTTTTCTTTCAATTTTAACAGGCGCTGAAATAATTCAGGCAGACACTCCTCCTCATTATAAACCGGGATGACTATGTCTAAGGTTTTTTTATCTGGTAACATATGGTTAAAATAGCACCTCTCTCTTTCACAAAAGAGTCGTAAATAACACCCAAAAGCGCCGGTATAAAAAATACCGCGGATAGAAAGACGTTATAGAAAAAAAGCGCTCTAATTCGCCATTTATTCAGACCAAATTCGGTGCCTCTTTTCAGATGATAATACAGAAAGTTATGCCTAAGATTACCATAATTTATAAAACTCTGCAAATAACCGAAAAACGAATAAGACAGCGAAAAAAAGACTTTTTCTTCTGCAAATCCAAAGCGTTCAAGCAGTTTCCCCAGAGACTCCTTAGAAAACTGATGGATGTGGCTTTCTGGGTCATAATAAGCGTAATTTTGACCAGCGATGCGATACAACATTGATTCGGAATTTGGTACTGAAATCACCAGCTTAGTATCCTGATTTGTATGGCGCATAATTACAGCCATCATCTGTTCAAAATTGCTGATTTTCAAATGTTCCAGTGAGTGCCAAAAGCTAATAACGGAAATCGTCTTGAGGTCGGCATCATCCAGCTTAGTTTTGATGTTCAACCCAAGAACATCCCTCGAAAAAGCGACGCAAGAAGGCGTAACCTCAATCCCGAGATAATCTCTGAACAAATCCCTGTTATGATACAAAAATTTACCGGATGACGAACCGATATCAAGCAGAAAATTTTTATCTGAAGAGACCTCCTCAACGACTTTTCTCTTAAATTTTTCCAACCTGTCAGTTTTTAATACGGCTTCTTTTGAGAGCTGATCGTTGACAATCATGGCTTCCTCCTTGAAATTTTCATTTCTAATTTCATGACCACAGGAGACACAGCGCAAATAATCCTTTACTCCCCCGGCAATGAGTTCTTGACCGCACATCTGACATTTTCCCATAATCATCTCATTTTTTTGAATAGGAAACCCCAGACCAAAGTATTCAGCCGGGCCGGGAGGAAGTTTATGATCGTAATAATAATATGATTCTTTTTACCGATAAAAACAAATGGCTTCCGCCGGCATATCGAACGATAAATTATACCGGCAACAAATTCCGGTGCCATTAGTTTGCCATTTTTCTTAACGCCGGCCGAACTTTGAAATGAGGTATTCGTTCCAGACGGCGAACAGGTAATCACCAGACATTTTCCCCGCAGTTCATACCAAAGAGCGCTTGACCAGCTGATAATAAAAGCCTTGGAGGCGGCATACTCCGACATGAACGGCATCGGATTATACCCGGCGCTGCTGCCGATGTTTACGACACACCCGTCATTCTTCATAATAATCGATAATAAGTCGTGAGTAATGATAACCGGCGAGGTAATATTCACGCCAATTGTTGTTCGCAATTGTTCCGTCGGCCTCAAATCAAATTCACCCCTAAATCCTACGCCCGCATTATTTATCAATACATATAAATTTAATTTTTTTACCTCGACAATCAACTCCTCCAACTCATCATTTTTTGTTAAATCGCATTTTATAACTTTGTGACCGGCGAAACCAATCAAACTACCAATCTCCCTGTCGACCAAAATTAATTTTTTTCCGGCGCGGTGCAATCTGGTCGCCAATTCATAACCGATTCCACTGTTCGCTCCGGTAATCAGCCAGTAACCGGTATTTTTGATATGACTCGTAATGACGCCGATTACACCGTTCGCAAATTTAAAATTTACGACATCGTCCAACAATAACTTCTTAAAATCACCGCCATCGGCATACAAATAATCCAAAAACAGATTATTCAGCGCAAGTGGCAACTTTGAATGGATCTTCCGGAGTAAAAATCCAAACCGTGGCAATAATATTTGAAATACCTTCCTACCATAAATATGCCCATAAATCGACTCAAACATTTCTCCGATTGACTTTGACTCGGACTCCGCGATAAATGTCTTGCCGATGATTTCCTTTTTATCCAGACAATTTACCATTGACCTGCACAAATCCTTCACATGAATCAACGATACTTTTCCGGGAAAATTGAAGAAAATTACCGGACTTTTGTCATAAACAAAAGATATAAATTTACTGATGTGCGAACGGGCGCGCATATTCCTGCCATACACCCACGTCGGCCTGATTATCGTAAACGGCAGATTACCGCCCCGCAGGTATTCCTCCGCTTTAAGTTTTGATTGCCCATACGTAGAAGTCGGGTTCGGTTTGCTCAAGACTGTCAACGGCGCTGAACAATCATCATCAGGAGTGCGATCAAGAGCGCCGATCGTACTCAGAAAAATAAAATTTTCGAGGGCCTTGCTTTCCTCGAGAATTTCAATCATTTTTTTAACCGGTTCGGCATTTATCTTTTCATAATCTCCCCCGCCGCTAAAACTCGCCTCAGCCGCCAAATGATAAATATAATTACTTTTCAGCAGCTCATTCGAATGAGCGCCGATATTCTCCAAAGACCCGTGTAAATTAACGACCCTTTTGTCATCAATATTGACCGGCCGTCTGGATAGCAAATAGACGGTACTGTTTTCATCCAATCTCTGAAGTAATTCTGAAACAAAATTTGAACCGATAAAGCCGGTTGCTCCTGTAACGAAAACAATTTTATTTATTTTTCCCATAATTGTTCAGGTATATTTGGCGCTTTTGGCCAATACTTAATTTTTCTGAACTGACCCGGACGCGGCGTACTATAAATCTCCGGGTAACGCCCCTTCACTTCATCAATGATTTGGAAAATTTCTTCCTCTCCGATCGGTTTTAATTTCCTGAATCTGGTTTTAAATTGTAAATATAATCTCTCTAATAATGTTGATGGCGACCGAGCGGACAGGGTCATCTCCGGATAGCTGCCAAAATTGCAGCCCGGACACTTCTTGGAAATCTTCTTCACCTGCTCATCAAAGGCCCGTGATTTATATATTTCCGGAAATTTTTCGTCATAGACATACAATGTCTCCGAATGCCGGAAATCACAACAGGGTGCAAATCTCCCGTCCGGCAAAATTGCGAAATATAAATTTGGAGTGTCGCACAGGTCGTCCTTGCGCCAATTAGGTCGCCCCGTTGTGATAAAGTGATATATGGAATCAAGGTAATCATCCGAATCAAACAGTGCATAACCTTGCCTTTTTTTCTTTTTCAGTCTTTCGATAAGGTCCCTGACCTTTGGAAAATCCTCCTCCTTAAACCTGAAAAAATCATCATAGCCCCTGAAATTCATCGGCGTCGCCGTGTTGGTGATATGCACCGGCACGAGCGAAAGCCACCAGCCGATTTTGGTAGCAAAGTCGAGTATGGCATCAATCTCATCGATATTATAATTCGACAAAACGCATCCCAAAGCGCAAACGGAATCACGAGGCGAGAAAGTATTATTAATAAATGCAATCGTCTTCATCGCATTTCGCCAGGAACCTGGCAAGGTATTTATATAATCCGACAGAGGCTCATCAAGCGAATCAATACTGACATTGATATCCCGGGCGCCGTTCTCTACACACTTAGCAATTTTATCCCGACGATGATAGAGGCCGGCTGTCTGCATCCTGACATCCAAATGATACTTCTTAAAAATCCGTACTATTTCATCAATATCTGGCCGGAGAAACGGTTCACCGCCTGTAAGCAGTACTACCCCGGCGCCTATCTTGACCAGATTTTGAGCAATTTTCTCTATCTTCTCCGGATCAAACGGTTCAAGATCTTGATTTGCTTCAACTATATTGCACATCTTACATTTCTGGTGGCAAAATTTGGAAATATAAAATTGAATATAAAAAGGAGATTTTTTTGTCAGCAACGCCTTTGCCATTGAAAATTTAGTTTGTAGTGAAAACATAAACTACCTTAGAGAATAAATTATATACTGCTTATCTTCAAATACAGGTTTCTCTCTTCGAGCAAAATAATTCGTCGAATACTTATCAAAAATTATATAATCAGCCTCATTCTTCATTCTCAGCTCATTCAAATCTAATTTATTATAATCACTGGAATCAAACACCCCACGACTGATGACCCTGAAACCAATTTCTTGCAGCCGCTCGTAGCCAACATAATAATATTTTGGCATATATGAAAGTTGTCCCATTTCGCAAATATTCACATACAAGCTATTTCTGGTAATAAATCTTATGTTTCCAAAGAGACAATTTTCAGGCGGGGTGATAATCATTTTACCCTTGAAACTCTTGGCCCAATCGATGACCTTTGAAATTTCCGGATAAGCCGTGATATAGCCAAAATTCCTTTTTTCACTAAAACTATAATTAAATAAATTCTCACCGCGCATGAGTCGGTAAAGCTTATGCCATTTATTATTAAATTTATATCCGAACAAACCGACTGATATTACCAAAAAAACTACGACTAACAAAATTAGCGTTCGCCGGTTGTCTAACCCAAACTTGCCGATAATTTTCCGGGAAGAAATCAGCAACTTCTCATCAAGACTGACTACCCGATCCCTTAACGCCATCCATGCAATCACAGGCAAAACAAAAAGAACTGCCAGGCTAATAAACGGCTCGATTAAACTCACCACCAAAAGCACGGCTGCAACCTTGGAAAAAGAACTTTTTTCCCTGACGAAAGTGATGATTAAGACACTTAACAATATTATTAATAATGGCTTTAAAATATATGTTGACCGCATCGCAAAATAAAGATAAAAAACCGGCAGGTTCCTGATGAAATATAAATTTATCAACCACAAAATGACGGCAACGCATGAAAATATCAAAATATTAGCGACTGTCTTTTGTTCATTTATTACTTGCTTATTCTTCCTGAATATTAAAAATAATAAAGTTAAAACGGCAATTGTATAGGTGTAACTTAAGGTAAAGTAGCTCTCAATGTAAGCATGACCGACGCCATGGCCGTTCAAATTATAAAAGATATCAAAAAATTTCTGCGTATCAGCCGGCAATTCCAAGTTTCTGCCAACAAGTATTATGTTCGGTAAAAGTACGGCCGCTATCACAACCAGAACTCCGGTAAAATATTTAAAGCGCTTATCTTTCCAGATTTCAAGAAATAATACCGGGACAAGTACCGCCAGATAAAAGAAAGCCGAGGCCGGATGAAAGTAGCTGGAGAGGCAAATTAACACAAAACTGACAGTGTACTTCTTATTAAGAAATAATAATAAACCGATTGTCTGTAGGAACTGAACACTTGAAATTGAGGTAAGATAAAACAGAGGAATCAAAGTTCCCCCCAATGACAACCGGGAGTCGACAAATAACAGAAAAAAGATCCCCATCCAGCTCGTCATCTTACTTCTGGTTAGCTTCAGAAAAATATTATACCAGCCGAGCAACAAAATTATAGAAAAAACTGAGCTTATAACCAGATCCCACAGTACGAAATTATTCTGAAAAAAAGGCAAAAATACCAGTAATTTATAAAATAAAAAGTTGCCCTGCAGACTGCCGTTCACCACAATATCATTCGAGGCAAATGCCCCGGGATCAGAAAGCTTCTCGACCATCGCGTAGCCGTATGTTCCATCTCCATTTATTACGAAGGTAGTTCCAAAAGCGTATAAAAAAATAATAGTAACTAAAAAGAACCACTCTTTTTTTGATGGCCAAACTATCTGATTATAAATAATTCTAAAAAATCTCATGAAATATTTAACATTTATTTTTTTCATCTACAATCAACTTATTTTGCAAATTCGACTACTATAGTGCTGCCAAATAATCCTGGAAAATATTTTACTAAATATCGTGAATGCCAGATACTGTTTGTTCCTTGGAACTTAATAAAAGTAAAACCTAGCTTGCCAAAAAATTCTTTTAATATTCTAATATTATAAAACCTTATATGTTCTTGTTCCCACGGTTTAAGTTTTGCTACATCCACCCTCTGGAGATCGCCGTCCACAAGATAATACCACCTAAATCTCCAATAAGCAGTATTGGGACAAGATAAAACAATTTTTCCACCAGGTTTCAAAATTCGTTTAATCTCTTTCAATATTGATTCGGGATCAAAAAGATGCTCAATGATGTCACCAAAAAAGACTACATCAAACGAACAATCTGCAAACGGTAAAACCACGCCCTCTAATTGTGATTGAACCACTTTAAGACCGCGACTCTTAGCGCTTTCGATGGCCACCGAACTAAATTCAACCAACGTAACATCATAACCTCTTTTTGAAAGCCAAGCAGAAACAATTCCTGCTCCCCCAGCAATATCTGCCAGTTTTTCATTATTTTTGACTTCTGGAAAAAAATTATGCAAAACTAAATTCCGTTCATAATCTTCAAACTTTGCTTCTTTTGCGGTTGCCCAAAAATTTTCGTACGTTTGCTTATAATCCATATAAAGAAATTAATAAATGATTTTATAAATGACATTTTAGTGAATTTGTTTTCAAATACTTTAGGAAGTGGATCTTTTATTTTTTTCCCGATTAAAAAATATGTTAATATTCTCTTGCCACCCCGTGACGTGCCAGAACTAAAATCAAGCATATCTTTTGCCGATCGTATTAAGTGCGTTAAATGCCAAAATTTATTATTTAAAACTACACTACCCCTGTTAATTACCGGTTCTTCACTTACAATACTATACAGATTATCTACACCAAACTGCCCGATCCACTTAACATTTTTTGTCTTAACAAAACGAATTGTTTTATATCCACCCTTAATACGCGTATGATAAACATCGCCTACACATTCAAAAAACCAACTCTCAATTACCTCCGTTGCTCCTCCACTAATAACTTCACGAGCTTCCATGAGCCCATACTTTGTCCAAACCTCATCACCATCAAGAATCATAAACCAGTCCGTCTTTGTCCGCTCAATCATTTCTTGCCTTAGCTGCGTATGCCTAGCTTTGTCAGACAGTCCTTTTTCTTCAAAAATTATTTTCTTCGGAAATTCCTTTACCAGATTTTGAATTATCTCTACCGTTTTGTCGGTTGATCCGGTATCAAAAACTATAATTGAGTCCACAAAATTTATAACCGATTTAATGGCGTAACCAACAAAATTTTCCTCATTTTTTATCAAACAGTGGGCGGTAATTCCAGACATACGCGCTAGTCAAAAAATAGATTATTCAACGACAATTTCATGTTTCTTCAATAAGTAAATCGCCCAGGCAACATTGTAGAAATTAAACAACAAAACCGACAAACCATACGAAATAGCCGCACCTGTAACGCCAAATCGGCTGATAAAAAACCAATTCAACAGCAGATTCACAATAAACTGAAGAACACCGGACAAAGCTATAAGCTTAGTCTTCGAATAAACCAGCAAAACAAAACCAAAAGGCAAGGAAAGCAAACTGACAATCGAGCTATAGCTCAAAATTAAATATAACGGCATCGCCTCAATATATTTTTGACCGAAAAATAAAATTATAAAATATTTCGTCGGATAAACCAAAAACAGCGCGGCAATAAAAATAGGAATTAAAACTTTAAAACTTTTCTTAATATAGGCGATCAAATCCAATTTATTTTTAAAGGCATTGATCTTGGGAGCAATCACCGTACCGATCGACCCAAAAACTATACTATAAAAATACAAAAACTGCATCGCGATTGAAAAAGTTGCCAACTTCTCCAAATCAAGGATTCGGCTCACCATAATCTGGTCAATCTTACCGGCAACAATGATAAAAATGGAATTTAATGCCAGCCAAAAACCAAATTTGCCGAGGCGAGCGTTTATCTCGGACCTCTCGGCCTGATTTACATCGGTATGCAGGTAATTCGCCGGCCTGATAAGAAAAAAAACAAGAACCATCAACCACGGAATAATGACGAAGACCGATATGTACCAAAATTGATTACCAAATCCAAGATAAAATAAAAGCAAAACCAGCAATAACTTGCTAATCCCCTTCGATGCTTGAACTATGGCGCTGAACAAAAATTTCTGCTGTACCTGCAAATAAGATCCAAGAAAACCAAGCAGTATCACCCCGCCTACTCCCAAAAAAGAGTAAGACAAATAGCCGGCGATCTGAGGCTGACCAAGAATATATCGCGAAAACGGGTATGACAGAATAATCCCACCGGCTGTAAAAATTATCGAGATTCTAACCCGCCAATCCCACACCACCCGTACCAGCTTTAAGAATTTATTATTATCACCCGAACCAAGATAATAGGGCGCGAAACGAAGCAGGCCGCCGTTTAGGCCGAAGTCCGACAACTCAGCTACCACTGCCAAAATAACCAAAATCAAGGTCAGGGATCCAAACCATTCTTTGGAGAATTTGTTTCCAAGTAATACATTGATTAAAAATAATGACAGCCCGTTCAGAAGCGAACCGACAAAAACAAAGGAGCTCTCCCTCAGCGTTCTTGTCTTTAAAAAATTTTTTATTCCTATAAATAAACCCATACTCAATCGTAAGAAATAATTTTTACTAGAATTGACCTGAAAAATTTATAGATTTTTTCTTTTACAATACTTAATCTCAAAAGGAGAATATTATAATAAAGTTTATTCTTTGATATGAAGCCAAGCTCCTGCATGGACATCAGGACCTCGATACGAGACAGATAAACGTGCTGATCGGATTTTCCACCAACCCTGAAATTTGCCAATATCGATTCGAGTCGGTGAAACTGAACACCATTTTTAAAGAATCTCAAAACCAAATCTACGTCGGATCCGATCTTGTACTTCAGCTCAAAATTTCCAAATTTTTTAAATAAAACCTTCGGTAAAAACCAGGTCGGATAAGGTATTTGTGAACCTGGCAAAAATTCGTGGCTACCAGTGCTGATCATCAGAACCTTTTCATCCTTTATCAGCCTGAGGAGTCCGTAGATAAAAGCCTCCGGCTTCGTGACGAAGACAGCGACCGCTTTCTCCACTGCGTCGACCTCATACCAGTCGTCACTGTTTGAAAAACCTATCAATTCACCAGCAGATGAATCGATGCCTTTATTCAGGGCATAATAAATACCACCATCTTTCTCTGAAACAATTTTCATCCTGCCGCCAAATTTACCTTCAAAACTTTTGACAATTCCGAGTGTTCCATCCGTAGATTTGCCGTCAATTACCAGATACTCAATATTTTTATAGGTTTGATTTAGCACCGCTTCAATTGTTTTTTGAATCGTCTTTTCTGAATTATAACAAACTGTAATTATGCTGACTTTTGGGTTCTTCTCCATATATTTTAATATATTCAAAACCTATGCTCCTTCTTATCTCAGACTGGCTTGCTTAAGAAACCACGCATATAACACCTTCAGGCCTGACTTCAGATCAGTCTTGTGTTTCCAGCCCAGAGAGTACAAGCGCGAAACATCCAACCATTTTCTCGGCATTCCGTCCGGTTTTTCTGAATCCCAAATTATCTTCCCTTCATAACCAATAATTTCCGAAAGAATTCCTACCAGTTCTTTGATGGAAACATCTTCACCGGTACCGATATTTATAAACGACAGCGTTTTATCGCTCACCACAAAATTCTCCATCAAAAATAGACAGGCATCCGCCAAATCATTCACCTCCAGAAACTCGCGTCTCGCCTTGCCGGTGCCCCAGACTGTTAATTCCGGCTCTTTTTTTATCTTTGCATCATGAATCTTGCGGATAAGAGCTGGAATAACATGCGAAGACTGCAAATCAAAATTATCATTCTCACCGTAAATATTAGTCGGCAAACAGGAAAAAAACTCCTTATTGAACTGCCTCGAAATCATCTCGCATAACTTCACGCCGGCGATCTTGGCGATCGCGTAGCCCTCGTTGGTCGGCTCCACCTTGCCATCCATGAAATACTCCTCCTTCATCGGCTGAGGACAATCTCTCGGATAAATACAACTGCTCCCCAAAAAAAGTAAACGTTTCACGCCTGATTTGTGAGCTGACCAGATAACATTATTTTGCATCTCCAAATTTTCATAGAGAAAGTCCGCCGGACTTGCCTGATTGGCCGCGATACCGCCAACGCGGGCTGCCGCCACCATTACATACTCCGGCATTTCTTTTTTAAAAAGTTTTTCGACGTCCGATTGGCGCAGTAAATCCAGCTCAGCATGTGACTTTAAAATCAGATTATTAAACCCCTCGGATCTTAATTTCCGAACAATTGCCGACCCGACCATACCGGTATGACCGGCTACATAGATTTTAGAATCTTTTTGCATAACTTATTTCAACAAACCACAAAGAAGACCAACTTCCTCGTCAGTCATCTCTGGATTATTTCCAAAATAAAAACCATTTTCATGAATCAGTTCTGCATTGGGGCAGGTAAATTCCTCATCGACATACTTCTTGAAAAATGGCTGCTTCGAAATATTGCCGGCGATGATCGGTCTTATTTCAACCTCGGCCTTGATAAACTTTTCTTTGTATTCAAGAAATAATTTTTTAGTTTTGAACACCAGAGGCATAGCGAAATCAGAAACCAGGCTCATATGCGACACATCCAATTGGAAAATATTGGTGTTGCTTTTGGCGGCCTCAGTAAATTTTTTAAAATTGCTTTCGCGTTTCGAAACTATTTCATCCCAGTAAAGTAGCTGATTTTGTCCGATAAAACCCTGAATTTCCGTCGGTCGCGCATTATATGCGAGGTCATAAAAAGTATAGCGGGCATAAAAATCATCAACCTCATTTTCTTTTCTGAGAAGCGATTGATCCTTTTCATCCAAATTTCTATCCCAGCCGTGCGCCCGGACCATGAGCAACATATTGTGCAAATCATCATCATCCGTACATATAATGCCACCCTCAATCGTCGAAAAATGATGACCGACAAAGCTCGAAAAAGTCGACGCTAAACCAAAATTTCCGAGCAGGGTGCCACCAACCTTGGAGCCAAGCGACTCGCAATTATCTTCAAGAAAAATTATTTTCTCTTTGCCGCAAAATTCTTTGATCACATTTACATCTGCCGAAAATCCCAGGGCATTGGTCAGGAACAAAGCTTTCAGTTTGTACTTTGCATGCGTCGCCTTCAAAATTTTTGCCGAAACATTCAGGTTGCCGAATTCAACATCCAATACTACCGGCGAAAGACCAAGCTGGATTATCGGCATCACGTTCGTCGCCCAGGTGAGTGATGAAACTCCGACTTTGTCCCCTTTTTTCAGCCGGCCAAGGTTAAGCAACGACTGGATCAACAATAGATTCGCCATACTGCCGCTGCTGACAAAGACCGAATGCTTGCGCTGTTGCTTTGCCGAAAATTGTTTTTCAAATAGGAAACAACTCTTGCCCATACTGAGCATCTCAGCGCTACGGATAAAATCTATCAATTTTTCCTTTACCGCGTCCTTGGGATAAAAGGTTGATTTCATCAACTTGATCATATTTTTTCAATTTCATCCTTACACATTATTTCGATCAACTGTTTAAATTTCACTTTGGCTTCCCAGCTCAATATTTCCTTCGCCTTGCCGGGATTGCCGAGAAGCAAATCAACTTCAGCCGGACGAAAATACTCAGGATCTATTTCCACGATGACTTTCCCGGATTTCTTATCAATTCCTTTTTCTTCCAGCCCACTCCCCTCCCATTTGAGATCATAACCAAAATATTTAGCAGATTCTTCGGCAAACTCCCTGACGGTATGAGTCTCTCCCGTCGCAATCACAAAATCATCCGGCTTACTTTGCTGAAGCATGAGCCACATCGCCTCAACATAATCCTTGGCATATCCCCAATCACGTTTTGCTTCCAGATTTCCCAGATAAATCTTATCCTGTTTGCCGGCTTTGAGCTGAGCGATGCCGTGAACAATCTTCTTGGTTACAAAAGTTCCACCACGTCTCGGTGATTCGTGATTGAACAAAATTCCATTACAGATAAACATTCCATAAGATTCCCGGTAATTCACACAAAGATTGTGCGCAAAAACCTTCGCACATCCATATGGGCTGCGTGGATAAAAGGGAGTTGTTTCTGTCTGGGGTGTTTCCCGCACCTTGCCGAACATCTCTGACGATCCGGCCTGATAAAATTTAATTTTCAAGCCAGAATCGCGAATGATGTCCAACAAGCGTAAGGTTCCCATGGCGATACTATCACATGTATACTCGGGCAAATCAAAACTAACTCTGACGTGACTTTGCGCCCCAAGATTATAAATTTCATCCGGTTTAACCTTGTCGAGAATACGATTAAGATTGCTGCCGTCAGTCAGATCGCCATGGTAAAGCTTCAGTCTCGCCCCAGCCTCGTGAGGATCCTGAAAAATATGTTCAATGCGGCCAGTATTAAAACTGCTGGACCGGCGGATGATGCCGTGCACCTCGTAACCCTTCGCCAATAAAAATTCTGCCAGATATGATCCGTCCTGCCCGGTAATGCCGGTAATTAGAGCCTTTTTCACATGAATTAGAATTATTTATCAGAAAGCAAGTTTTGATAACCGAACCGCCTCCACTGCATAAGATTATATAATGGATATGCCATTACCAGCAAGACAACGACCAAATTATACCATAGCTCATTTTCAACATAAGTATGAAATATTTGCAGGTAAAAGAACCAAATAATATACAATAATAATGGCGCAGTGCCCAACCAAACTAATATCTTACCAAGATAAACATTTCTAGTGTTCAGATAGGCAACCAAGCCAATAGGCAAAATCCATACGCAATACCATGGCCAAAATGATTTCTGCCAGATCAACATATAAACCAACAAACTAACAAAACTAGCTGAAATGTAATCAATTGTTGAGAACTGCAATTTTTTCATGAGGATGTGAAAAACCTGCGTGATAATTGGGAATAACAAGTACAACAAAAGCAATACTACCATAGCATGAACAACACGAGTCAAATACCAATGATAATCGCCGGCGAAAAAAAATTTTACGAACCTCTCAAAACTATAATAAAGCAAAGAAAAAAAACTGGAAACTGCCCATTTTGACTGCAAAAAAATTAAGTTGAACACCTTGAAACCAACCCAATACCGCTGCCAGGCAAACAGCGTTAAGGCAACAGACAACAACGAACCTGCAATCAGACCTCGAAGTTGCAGCTTCCAATTTTTCCAACTCGTTTCCTGCCACCACCAAAGCGCAAACCATGGCATTATCAAAATGGGAATGAACTTAATCCAAACACCGATAGTTAAGCATGAAAAAACCAACCACCATTTTTTTTGATGCGCAAAAATAAAACTCAGAAGAACAAATGTCAGCCAAAATATATCAAAATGTCCATTAACCAGGCTCTCGAATAAGAATAATGGCTGAGTAAACCAAAATAAATAAAATTTAGTCTTATCAAAATTTGCTGACAGCATTTTCGATATGTACAAAACCAAATAACCGCAACCGGCCAAAATGGCTGACATGAACAACCTCCATAGGAAAATGAAAATAAAAATCTTATCATGACTTAATCTGTAAAAAAAACTGAAAACGTCCGCCATCAAAGGGCCATAAGAAAAACCAACTAATGAATCCGTATGAGCATAAGTGAAATTACTCCGCTCCCAATCCCAACTATTTGCATAAACATTTATGCCTTGCGACGTCGCCTTACCGGCGCTGTAATAATACGTTATATCACCGGATCCGAATGGATAAATTAAAAATGGCAAAAACAATGAAAAAATAATTATAAAACATTTAAGTTTCTCATTGAAAATCTTTTCGTTATTGAAAAGTTTCCAAAAATACCTTCCGCCAACAAATAAATTAACGAAAAATAATAAAACCAATAACGCCGTAAATATTTGTAAAACGGAACTTAGATCCTCCCGACAAACGAGCCAATTTTTTTGAAAGTGACAGTTTTTACCAAAAATTTGCGAATACTGTGTAATATAAACAATAGCTAACGTGAGCCAAGACAAAAGATAAACTACATAATATTTTTTAATCCAGGCCACATTAATAAGCTATTAAAAAATCCTTAAAACTACCTATAACACAATCCAGCATCTCATTGGTCAATCCGGGATATACCCCAACCCAAAAAGTATTACTCATAATCAGATCAGTATTTTTCAGATTGCCGACAACGCGATATTCATATTTCCCTTCCGTGAAATACGGCTGCTTAAGGAGATTTCCACCGAATAAATATCTCGTTCCAATTTTCTTTTTTTGTAAAAACTGAACAATGTCGTCACGCTTGAACGGAGCGCCCCCTCTCACAGTCAGCAGGAAACCAAACCAACTCGGCTCTGCTTCCGGCAACCACCTAGGCAGAATAAAAAACTTCTCGTACTTTTTCAAACTTTCGTATAATCTTTTAAAATTATTTTTTCTGACCGCTACGAAGCCGTCCAATTTCTTCAACTGCGCGAGGCCGATGGCGCTCTGCATATCGGTGGCTTTGAGATTGTAGCCCATCTCAGAATAAATATATTTATGATCGTAGCCATAAGGCAATTCGCCGAGCTGCCATTCAAAACGTTTCTTGCAGGTATTGTCCAATCCCGGCTCACACCAACAATCGCGACCCCAATCACGAATCGATTCGATAATTTTGAAAAGTTCAGCGTCATTTGTAAAAACTGCGCCGCCCTCCCCCATCGTGATATGATGAGCTGGATAAAAACTGCAGGTGGCTATGTCGCCAAATGTCCCAGTGTGTTTACCGTCATAAAGCGCGCCAAGCGCATCACAATCGTCCTCGATCAGCCATAAGTCATGCTTGTCGCACAACGCTCTTACCCCATTCAAATTAAATGGATTGCCAAGAGTATGGGCGATCATGATAGCGCGCGTTTTGGGAGAAATTGCCTTCTTCATCTGCTCAACATCGATGTTATATGTTCCTAGCTCGACATCAACAAATACCGGCACCAGACCGTTCTGAATAATAGGATTCACTGTGCTTGGGAAACCGGCCGCCACCGTGATCACCTCGTCTCCTGGTTTCAATCTTTTATCGCCGAGCTTAATCGAGGTCAGCGCAGTCAGGGCAATAAGATTTGCCGAAGAACCAGAATTTGTAACCGAGGCAAATTTGACTCCCAGCCACTTAGCTAATTTGTGTTCAAAAAGAGTGGTGAAGCGCCCCTCTGTCCACCATCCGTCCAGCACCGCCTCTACCCCAAGCAACATCTCATCCTCATCGAAAACCTTACCGGAAACAGGAACGGCCGATTCACCGGGAACAAATTTCTTCGCCGGGAACTTGGCCTTGTACGCCTTAATAATTTCATTTTTGAGGCTTTCTTCCATATTCGAAATGAGTGAGTGAAATGGATAAATTTATTTATACATTTTCGAGCGAATGAGAATATATGTGGCGAAGCCCATATAATTAATCCTTAAAATATTTTACCGCCGCCGGAATAATTAACCGTCGGTGCTCAGAAACAGTATTTTTTGGTAAGGCGTTAACTGGCCACCATTTGCCCCCACTAGGTTTACCTACGATCTGGACTATATAAACCCTGGAAAGTAACCAGCCGATTTCAGAATCAATAAAAAAATCTTTCACACAAAGATTATCACTTTTTAGCTCAGCCTTAAACTCATTCCTTTCAAGCCGCTTCAAAACATCCGCCGGCTTCTCATATGGTCGAAAGATCGAACCTGGACAATGCCATTGCCCCGCGTACGTTTGGTGCCGTTTTCTTTTCTGCATAAAAACGTCCAGTTTCCCAGTTATCTTGTTTCTGCGGATGGCTACGGCCTCATATGCGACACTGGCTGACAATCTTGCAACAGCCTCAAACAACTTCCTGCCTAAATGTGAATGATCATCTTTGTGTTTACTACTATTCCGCCATTTTTTTACCATTTCCTCAAATAAAAAAATGACTTCATCCTCAGAAATTTGCCCGATTTTTTGCTTACTTTTTGGCATATCTTGGCGGATAGTTTATCAATTTTAACGAAAAATTGCAAACCTGACGGAAAATAAAGAAGCGTCGGGATTCCAACTCTCGTGCTTGAGAGTGGAACCCCGACGCTTTACCGCGCCAAGCTAGTCGATCCTGTGGCGGGCCACGAAAACCTTCACCGCCATGGGGATGATCTTCTCGGCATGCGCCGGAACGGTGGCACCCGGCAGATCGTCCACCGGAAACCAACCGCGACGGTCGTTGACCATTGGATCACCGCCAAGCTCAGTGAGAGACACGAAGGACACGCCCGGCCCCCTCCGACGCTCGTCGTCCTCTGGGCACCAATCGAAGCCGGTGTCGCCCACGCGTTCGAACGAACTCATCGGGACGCCATACTCCTTGACGAGCCGAGCCTCCGCAGTCGCGGCGACGTCTCTCGGACGAAGAGCGGTGCCTGGCACGTGCCAGTACCACTTCCAATCCGGATCGCTGTCATCGCGCTGGGTCATGAAAACCTCGACCTGCCGCGTACTGAGATTCACCCTGAGCGCGACGCTCTCGAGGTAGCAATTCCACGACAGACGAGCGATGGCTAGATAGAGCGCCGTGCCCAACCCCTGATTCGGGTCGATGGCCTTGAGCAGGGCCGCGACGCCTCGCTTGTAGTCTTCGTAAGGCTCCGGCAGCCCGTCCCATCCGATCATCTCGACGATCAGACGCGCAGAACTGATGATTGATTGCATTGCTTCCTCCAAATACCCATATTTCAGGGCTTTCTTTGCCAGCGGGAGTGCCGGTCAAAGTTCAATATTATGCCATAAAAAAACAAAAAAGTCAAGGTCGGGGCCTGACTTTTGGCTTAAATATGTGATTTTCTTAAAAATTCACCCTTTCCTTCTCGATCACCAACGGCCGTTCACGAACCTGAGTATAAATAGCACCGATATACTCACCCAAAATACCGATAAAAAATAGTTGAATAGAAGAGAACAAAAAAATACCAATTGTGAGCGGCGCCAATCCAGCCTCAAACCGGTCCCAGAAAAGCAATTTGTAAACTAAATAAAACACGCCGATAACAAAGCTGATTACGGACATCCCAAATCCGAGAAAGCTGGCCATTCGTAAGGGAATTTTGGAGTGGTTCACAAAACCCAGCATGGCCAGATCATAAAGAGAATAAAAATTACTACTGGCCTTGCCTTTTTTTCTGACCGGTTGCACGTAAGGAATTTCAGCGCGATCAAAACCAACCTCGGTAATTAACCCGCGGAAATAAGGATATGGATCCTTAAGTGTGCGTAAAACCGCGATAAATTTTTGATCATAGAGTCCAAAACCGGTAAAATTTTTAATCTGTTCAATGTCCGATATCTTTTTTATCAAATTATAATAAATTTTGCGGATGGCAAACATTACAGGATTTTCCTCGCTCTGATTTTTTACTCCCACCACAATGGCCTTCCCCTCTTCCCATTTTCGCAAAAATTCCTTGATCAGCGCTGGCGGATCCTGTAAGTCAGAAACTATCAGTACTACCGCATCGCCATGCGCCTGCAAAAGTCCATAATGTGGAGATCTGATCCAGCCAAAATTTTTAACATTAACAATAATTTTTACATTATAATCAGCCGCTGCCAATTTTTTCAGCACCGCTACCGTACCGTCGGTGGAAGAATTATCAATAAAAATATGCTCGTAGCGATACTGAGGAAGCTCCGCAAAAACAGCCTTGACCTGAACATACAACTCTTCCACATTTTCCACTTCGTTGTAACACGGCGTTACTACGCTGATTAACTTTTTTTCATTCATAAAACTTTAAAATACATTTACCTTACAAACCTCTTTATTTTTTCTTTATGCTTGTCTCTATGTAAGAAGAAAAAGTTGGTCTCTTTTGTCAGGTCGTCCATCCTGGCAAAAAGTTTCAAAAAATCACCTTCGTTTACATAGCAATCATATCCGATATCCGCAAAAAATTTAATAATATCATTCGGATGATAATTGAATTTCTCCGACCACTTTCTCAGCATTTCAGTAAATATAATAGGCTTAAACTTAGTGATAACATTTAAACCCCCTCTAAATGCGAGCAACTCCGCACCCTCAATGTCGCATTTAATAAAATCGAGCTCCAGCTTATTATCTTCAACATAATCATCCATTTTCTTTACAGTGCCGGTAATTTTTTGTACCGAATCCGCATTAGTCAGATTAGCGGCGGACGCGTTAACGGATCCACCGGGATAATAATAGAAAGGAATCTCTTTGTTTTCATCAGAAAAACCAAAATCATTTATAATTATATTAGAAGATTCGTTCAAGGCAATATTCTTTCTCAGATACGAAAATGTATGAGGAATGGGCTCAAATGCATATACCTTGGAATTTGGAAAAAATTTAGCAATATATAACGAATACCAACCAAAATTTGCGCCAACATCAAGGACCGTGTAATTATCATCGAGCAATTTCAAAATAAAATCGAGCTCATTTTTTTCATAACTGCCAAAATTCAATATTTCAATCGGGGCTATCCTCTTGTCGCCTTCGGCGCAAAGCATCCTGATACCAGCGCTCCTGCTCGTCATAATCAGCGAACCGTCCGTTATCTCAATCTTTGAAATATCTGTATCCCTTATAAAATCTGCATATTCAAATAATCTGTCATGATTTTGATACATGGCATCAATATACTCAGCCTTAGGAATCGCGCCATTTTCGAAATCCTCTTTAATTTTCCTTATATTTTTAACATTCATAGAATTAATATTTCTACTCAAAACTTTTTATCATTCTTTTAAACCCGTTCTCAATAGAATAGACCGGCTTCCATCCCAATTGCGCCAGCTTACTTACTCCCGGCAAAAAATCCGGGGTCGTTGTCCTAAGGTAATTTTTATTTGTTGTCTCCTTCTTTATTACCTTTAATTTTTTTTCAGGAAACATCTCCACCAAGACATTAGCTAATTCAAGAACACTTACCTGCTTATCGCCGCTAACATTATATACTTCTCCCACATTTCCTCTTAGGAGCACTGAGAAGAAAGCAATTGTGGCATCAGCCAGATAACAAAAAGTTCTTTTGGCGCTTCCATCGCTATTCATCGTTATATTCTCATTATTTACAATATTGCGAACAAAATCTGCAAAAACCCGCCCGTCATCCAGCTGAACACCTGGACCATAAGTATGGAAAGGCCTGACAACCTTCACGGGCACCTGATACTGGCTAAACCATGCCTTACACATACTCTCCCCCATTCGTTTGCTTTCAGGATAGCAGGATTCCACTAGGAATGGATCCAGCGAACCGAACTTACTCTCATCATTTGCCAATAAATTATTTTCAATAGACCCGTAAACTGCGCCGGAGCTGAAAAATAAAAAACATTTCAAACTTTTTTTCCTCGCCAGCTCCAGGAGATTATAAGTTCCTAAAAGATTTGGTAATAGAGTCCCGACCGGATCACTACCATAATATTTGGGACTAGCCTGACTGGCGGCCTGAATTATATAGTCCAAATCGTCTTCCAAATCAACTTTGTCGCAAACGTCCTGATTAATAAATTTGAGAAATTTATCATCCGCATGACGCTCAAACCTTTTTTTTGCCTTCTCCAGATTTCTGACTAAGGCAAAGATCGTCGCCTTCTTTTTAAACGTTTTTTTGTTCAAATACAAGATTGTCTCCAGCATATACGCCGGAAGCGCTCCATTTGCGCCGGCGATCAATATATTTTTCCCCTCCAGTTCATGCCAAGGCAAATCAGCTTTCGAAATAAAAGCCAGATCCTCATCAACAATCTTTATAAAATTATTTACCATGTTGTAATTCTCTCTTTAAATTATCTAACTTTTGTCTCATTTTTTTATCCAGAAATGGATACTGATCATCCAGAGGTTTACCAAAAATCACTTTTGGCTCAAGCGGAGTATGCAGCGCAATCTTAATCTCCACCAAAATCGCTTTATTTGATGATAATATTCTCTTGAAATCGATTTTCTGCAATCCGTGATTGACGGCCAAATAGTCGATACCATAGGCGGAAGCAATTTTTTTGAAGTCGGGATTTGAATAGCCAACTACCGTAGACTGATAATTTTTGTTGAAGTAAAAAGTCTGAAAATCCTTCACCATTCCAAGCGAGGAATTATTCAACAAAAAAATCTTGAGTGGAATTTTATTGCGCCTAACAGTTTGTAGTTCCTGGATATTCATTTGGAATCCGCCGTCACCACAAACCACTACTGTAGTACGGTCTGCATCGGCGAAATGGGCGCCAATGGCCGCCGGTAATGCGAAGCCCATACTTCCCATACCGCCACTAAACAGAAGGCGTTGGCCGGGCTTCACGCGCCAGGACTGCGCTACCCACATCTGATGATTGCCTACGTCCGATACAATATTACAATCTTTGCCGCAGTAATCAGATAAACGTGAAATGAAGAGACTGGGATTGTTCTTTTTATTTGCTAAGTGTATTTTCGAAAAATTATTTTTAACTTTTTTAATAAACCTAACCCAAGGAAGTTTAGCGCTTGTTTTGAGCATTTTTACGGAATGAAAGAAATCTTTCAGATCCATCTGAAAAAATAGCCGGGATTTAACGTTATTATTTATAGAGTAAGGATCCACATCGACATGTACCACCGCCGCTTTGGTTGCAAATTGCTTGGGATTGCCGGTTTGTCGTAGGTCCAACCTGGAACCGAGAGAAATAATCAGATCAGCGTTGGCCAAAACGATATTTGCCTCACGATTACCATAACTGCCGATAAACCCGACAAAATTCGAATCGACACCTGAAAAAGAATCAAGGCCCATGAGAGAGCAGACCACGGGCAGATTATTACTTTTCACAAATTTGTGTAGTTCATTCTGAGTTCTGGAGGTTCGAATACCGCCGCCAACAATAACAACCGGCGCCTTCGCTCTCTTCAACATAATTTCCAGCTTTTCCACTTTCTCAGAAATATTAGTCGGACGTTTTTTCAGTAGCATTTTTTTGTGCTCGGGTGAGCCAAAAAAATGTTTAAGTTTCTTCACGTCTATCTCAATCCGCTGGACATCAATCGGAATATCAAGCAATACGGGGCCTGGCCGACCATCCTTCATAATAAAATAAGCCTTCTCTAATTCATACAAAACATCTTCCGACCGAATGACAAATTTAGCGTATTTTGTCAGAGATTTCACCACCGAAACAATATCCGTCTCCTGAAATCCATTCTGACGAATATTTTTATGCTTTTTTAGGTCGTTCGTATTTACCTGACCGGTAATAAACATAGCCGGGACTGAATCAAAAAAGCAGCTACCAATAGCGGTGATAAGATTCGTGGCTCCCGGGCCACTGGTCGCGATTGCAACGCCGAAATTTCTGCCCATGCGAGCATAGCCCTCCGCCGCGAAGCCACAACATTGCTCATGGTGATTGGGCGAACATTTAATGCCTGATAACTTACTGATTTCATCCTCCAGATACGCGATCATCCCGCCGGCAACATCAAAAACATGCGAGATTTTATTTTCTTTTAAAAAATTTGCTACCACCTTTGCCCCGGTTGTGATTGGCATAAACTAACTACTTTAAATAATTTTTGTACCACTCGAATGTCTGCCCTATCCCATCTTCAAAAGAATACTTTGATTCCCAACCCAACATCTTTACTGCTTTGTCGAAATTCAGACTTTGGCTCGGAATTTCATTTTTTTGATTATTCAAAATTTCAGTTTTGATTTTCTTGCCAATAATTTTACCAATCTTCTCCTGCAAATCTAACACCGAGAAATTGTAGCCGGTGCTGAAATTGAACGCCTCGCCCTTCGTCTGATCTATCTTCTCCATCAATAATATGTAGCCGTCCGCCACATCCTTCACATAAACATAGTCGCGAATAAATTTTCCGTCGCTCCGAATCTGGAGCGCCTCATCGGATATTGCCGCCTTCATAATACCCGGAATAATTCTATCAAAATTCAAATCACCAGGACCGTAAATATTGCCAAAGCGGGAAACCGTTACCGGGACACCATAAGTCCTGAAATAAGCCGTGCAAATCAGATCGGCGGCTGACTTAGAGACATCATAAGGATGATCACCTATCAAAGCCTGACTCTCAACCGCATTCCTGCAGTCCTTGCCGTAAGCCTTATCGCTCGAAGCTACCACCACCGCCTTCACCGACGGAATGAGCCGGGCCACTTCCAACACATTCACAGTTCCCATTATATTGGTATCCAGCGTCAGCTTCGGATCCTCATAAGCCAGAGGCACCAAGGCCTGCGCGGCCAAGTGAAAAATATAAGTGATGTTCTCGGCTAAAATTAATTCTTTCAGTTTGCCAAGGTCGCGAACGTCCTGAAGAATTAGTTTCGTCTTTTCCTGTAATTTTTCGCTTTCAAAATATGATTTTGGTCTTACCTCAATATCTAACACAACAACCTTCGCTCCGAGAGCGAGCAATTTCTCCACTACATGCCCACCGACCAGGCCGGCCCCGCCGGTCACCAAAACATTTTTTCCAGAAAGTTCCATACAAATAACTTTTACGATTTCCAAACTTTCCAAAACGGATTCTTTTGCCACAATTCATTCAGCTCCTCCACTTCTTTATAAGTATCCATACATTTCCAATCGCCTTCATGCAGCAGCACCGACAATTGCTTTTTTTTTATCAATGGCTCAAAGACACTTTCTATCATACTACCCTCTTCAATCAATCGCAGAACCTCATTTTTGAAAATCATAAATCCGCCATTGATGAAATCCTTGGACTTGCTACCGTCTTCTGTAACATTGTTTTGTCGGAAACCTTCGACCTTCTTCCGATCCGAGCTGATATCAAGAAAGCCGAAACGATTGCTCGGCTGAACACCTGTTATCGTGGCGGCAGTATTTTGCGACTTGTGAAATTCTACCAGCTCACCGATGTTAATGTCAGCGACTCCGTCGCCATAGGTAAGCATGAAGTCTTCCTCCCCGATATACTTCGCAAGTCGCCGAACTCTCTCGCCGGTCAGACTATCTTCGCCGGTATCGACAAAGGTAATTTTGAAATCATCGCAGTCATTGTTGTGAAAGGTTATGCTGTTACTTTTCGTTTCATGCGTAAAATCGTTTACTAAATTACGCCAGTTCATGAAAAATTCCTTGATCATGTGGCCCTTGTAGCCGAGCGCGAGGATGAACTCATTGTACCCATGATGGGCGTAAATTTTCATTATATGCCAGAGGATCGGCTTGCCGCCGACGAGGACAAGCGGCTTCGGCTTGAACTCCGTCTCCTCCTTCATGCGAGTCCCGGTCCCGCCGCAGAGAATTACTGTTTTCATATCGAAGGATAAAATTATTTCTTCTTTTTTAACGTGGATGATTCAGCCAAATAGGTCGCCATAATCTGGCTTACCGTCCCCTCCTGCTCGGGAGTGAAAACAACGTTACTATTTTTTGCGAGGTCGATGACCCCCTTTGCCTCCTCAAGACGCTTCAGGGCCATATAGGCATATGCCAATCGTACATAACTCTCCGAGATTCTCGGGTTGTCGCTAATGGTCTGCCTCAGGAGCTTCTCCGCCTCATCAGACTTGCCCAGCTGAAATTCGACGATCGCCAGGTTATACATGATCTGCTGGCGGCGCGGAGAAAGCTCAAGCGCGCGACGCATAAATTTCTCGGCGGATACCATCGAATTCGCGTCATTGTTCTGTAGGGCTCTGCCCTGATAAAGCTGGGCGATAGAAAGATGAAGGCGAATATCAAATGGGTGTAAATCAAGGTCGTCAAGCAATGCCCGCTCGGCAATAGCGAAAAGAAGAGGACGTTTGTCTGCCGGCACCTTTTTCTCGTTTAAAATCGCGTCGGCAAGCGCCCGACTGATGTCACTCCTGATATCATCAATATGAGGCGAGTTGAAACTTAGAGCCTCCTCCAGGGTTGATATCGCTCCGACCGGATCGCCGTTGATAAACTGGAGGGCCTCCAGAGCCTTCATATTGGCGCGCGCCGGCTGAATATTGAAAACAAAAATCACGAGAGCGGTGACCAATAGAACTCCAGAAAATAATCCTCCCCCCAGCTCATGATTGGGCGATATAGTCTGCTTAATTTTGTCCGTGATAGCAGCCGGCGCGCGAGAGAGCCTACCAATCATCGCGAGCCAAAACATGAAATACAGATAGGAGGTCGGATTCTCAAAAACCGTAACATTCTGCACTAAATGCGCAATAAGAAATGCAGAACCGATGATCATAATATGCTTGTCGACCGATTTAGAACGATAAGCGCTGATAAGAACGTAAATCGCGGTAACAAAAATTGCTAGGTAGGAAATTAACCCGACGATGCCCTGCACCGCCATCGTATTTAGAATAATGTTGTGCGCATTGTCGAACCAAGTTTCTCCGTACCCATAATCGAGAGAATGAGGATTGTAGTGAGCGTTGAAAGCGTAGAAGAAATTGTTGGGACCCCAGCCGATGATCGGATATTGCTTCCAGGCTTCGATCGCCACCCCCCACGCGACGAAGCGGGCGCTGTCAAAATCAGCTGATGAAATATTTAACAAATGGACGAATGTCGGATACTTCTGTATGAACTGACTATTGCGATTAATATAGGCGACACCAAGTAAAACCGCCGCCAAAACCATTGCACCAAACAAATAAATCCTTAATTTTTTTCGCTCTTTCAAAACTATAGCATAAGCAGCAACCGATAACCCAAAAGCAAACACAAAGCCAATCAACGTGCCTCTCGTACTACTACCAAACATCCCCAACAACCCAAGTAGGCCGCCAATCCCATACACTATTCTCCACCCTACGGCAGACTCCTTTAAGAGAAGTAGTAATGCCACCGAAAATAGAAATAAGCCATAGCCACCAACATAGATGGCGTTGCCGAGAGTCGCGATAATACGATAACTATTCCCATTCAGGAGGAAAGTTGGGTTAATCTTCTGGATAGCCCCGACTGACATTACCAACGAACCGGCGAGTAGAAAAATCTGAAGAGCCTTTCGCCACTCAGACCAAGTTCGAAAGACCTGTGAGCAGATGAAAAAATAAGCAATATAGTGAAATATCGTAAACAGTCCGAGCATGCGTTCATGATTATCCCAGAAACTATGATAACTGTCGGTGCCGAAGAAAGTCGAAATAGTAAAACTAATAAAAAAAGCCAACACTGCCCACATCAGAAATGAGGACTTCGGCCGGTACTCCTGCCAATTTATCACGAGTAGCAGAACATACAGCGCGATTATCACCTCTACCAGCGATCTGAACATCAGAATTTTTGGAACAATAAACGGAAAAATGAACGAAGATGGCACGACCAATAGCGGCACAAAGAAGGTGGCGTAAATTAGCCACTTTATCGCGATTTCAAGACTCTTTTTGGACATAGGGATTTTATGCTGTCATTCCGAGCAGTCCCCGCTAGGGCGGGGTCGGCCTCAAGGCCGGGGGTGGGTTCGACGACGTTGGCCAACCCACCCCTACCCCGCCCAAGCGGGGAATCGATGTCGGAAAGACAATTAAAAAGATAGGTTTGTTAAAACTTGTCCTAGTATAGAAGAATAAGGGAAAAATGTCAAAACTACGGCACGGTGTTTACGACAGGTTTTACCCTTGATTTCAGCCTCAGAAACGGCGCTTCTATAATATAATACGAAATAGTCGACACAATCAAAGTGATAATAATGTTCAATAGAAATTTCTGGCTATTGGATATGGTTAAAGTTTCAACTCGTGGTATGACCATGGCATGCCAAATATAGATACTATAGCTAATCTTCCCGATAAAAAGGATCGGCCTTGAAGCGAAGACTCCGCTTAAAAATGTTTTATCATTCAAAATAAATGAAAGTATAATAAGCGCGATGATGCTCCCGAGAAAAATCGGCGCCAGGACATACGACCAGGTGGGCAGAAAATCAAGATCATAAAATCGCATGAATAATAGCAGGAAGAGAATCGAGGCGACCTGAATATATTTGCTCGTAAGATATGTGAGCCAACGACTGCGATCAACATACAAATACGCGCCAAGCATACCAAGCGCAAAGAAATCAAAATTTGCGGGCGTAAAGCGAAGTAACTGCATGCTCGGCGACGAAACCAGAGTAATCACCGCCACTCGATAGGCCACTCCAAATAAAATCACCGCCAGGAACGGCTTGAAATTTCTAAACCGGCAAAAAATATAATAAAAAAGTGGCAACAGAAAATAGAAATGCATCTCGATCACCAATGTCCAATAAACCGGATTAATAGAAATCGTCCCACCGCCGCCTGCCCCCTTGATACCGCGAAGGAAAACTAAATTATATAAAATTGATCTGATTCCGTCCGCGGCGAATAAAATATCCTGTCTCAAAAATAAAACCGTAAAAAAAAGCGAGAAATAGTA
>ERZ1292633.1195-Hain-H41-02um-R1-1195-length-28471-cov-5_pt1 | contig 28471 bp, 28 predicted proteins | sample MGYA00564406_ERZ1292633 | MGnify/ENA primary metagenome ERZ1292633 (study PRJEB36523, sample SAMEA6512639) | groundwater metagenome | collected 2019-01-08 | study: AquaDiva: Metagenomics assemblies of 32 groundwater samples | reverse complement strand
AACATAATAAAAAATATTTTAAAGATGATACAGAATATTTACTTTCTAATCCAGAAAATAAAAAAAGATTATTAGAATCTATTAAGCAAGTAGAAAATGGTAATTTTCAAGTTAGAGAGTTAGTAGAAGATTAAAGATGTTTCATATTCTAACTAATTTTTTTACTTTATCTAATTTATGATTAGTTTTTTCGTTATAAATAAATAAATATGCTTCATATTGTTTTTGTAAATTAATCCAAAAATTAGGAGTCATATCAAAGTATTTAGCTAACTTAAAAGCCATTTCAATACTTATTCCTCTTTTTCCGTTAATAATTTCATTTATTGCAGCAAATGTAACTCCTAAATCTTTTGCTACTTGTGTTTGTGTAATTCCTAATTCATCAATAAATTCTTCTTTTAGAATTTCTCCTGGGTGAATCGGTTCATAATCAATTTTAAAATCAATCATATTTTAATCCTCATATAGGATAATATTATATCTTATATCGATATACAAGTTGATAAAATATTTTTTATTTAAAATCGCTAAAATAAAATCAGGATGTATAATATATTTAAGTAAAATAGAAAAATTATTTTTTAAATGGTTAATTATGAATATAGATATAGAATTTACACCTAATCCAAATGCTAGAAAATTTGTTTTTGATAATAATCTTTTTAGTTCTTCAAAACAATTTGATAATGTAGAACAAGCTAAAGGCGATGTTTTGGCAGAAAAATTATTTGAAATACCTGAAATAACAAGTGTTTTTTATCTTTCTAATTTTCTTACAGTTACAAAAAACGGAACTATTAGATGGGAAGATTTAGAAGAAAATATAAAATCAACTATAGAAGAAAATTTTGAAAAAATAAAAGAATTTAATAAGAAAACAACTTCATCTAGTAATGAAAATCTAAAAAAAGTAGAAGATATTTTAGATGAATATATAAGACCTGGTTTAGCAATGGACGGAGGCGGTCTTGAAATTGTTGAATTAACTGATGATTTAATTTTATCTGTTAAATATCATGGTGCTTGTGGTGGTTGCCCTAGTTCTACTTATGCAACATTACAAGGAATTACTTTTTTACTAAAAGAATATTTTGATGAAAAAATTGAAGTAATAGCAGTATAAAAAATATGTTTTTTTGGATACTTATAACTATATCAATAATATCTCTATCCATAATTACTTATTCATATCATGATATTGAGTCTTTTTATCATTATGCAAAGGGTGTAAATTACATAAAAAATGGCTTTTATGAAGGAGCATCTCAAGAATTAGGATTTACTATAAGTAAACAACCTAAAAATGATAAAGCTTATTATCAAAAGGGATTAGCTTATTATTATATGGAACGATATTTACCTGCAATAAAAAACTTTGAAAAAGCCATAGATTTAAAGTCTGATGAAAGTAAATATTATATAAGTCGAGCTAATTCTTATGCAAGAATTTTTAAATATCAAAAAGCAATGAGTGATTTTGATAGTGCCATAAAAATAAAACCTACGGAAGCATTAAATTATCATAATAGAGGTTTGGCATTATTAGAACAAAATAATCACGAAGATGCTCTAAAAGATTTTAATAAAGCTATAGAGCTAGAACCAGAAAATCCCTTAAATTATTATTCAAGGGCTGTAACTCAGTTAGAATCAGGTAATTATGAATATGCTATTTATGATTTTGATTATGTAGAACAAAAAGATCCAAGCTATGTTAATACATATATAAATAGAGGGTTAGCTTATTATGATACTGGCGAAATAAATAATGCTTACAAAGATTTTGATAGAGCAACTAGGTTAGATAATAAAAACCATTATTGTTACTATCTAAGAGGTGTTGTTTATTTAGAATATGAAAATTATTATAAAGCAATGGAAGATTTTAATCGAGCATTAACTTTAGAGCCAAATCATATGGAATCATATTTAAGAAGAGGTGATTGTTATTATGTTTATCAAGATAATGATAATGCCATAGAAGACTGGAAAGTTGCTAAAAGCTTAGGATCTGATGAAGCAAAAGAAAATTTAGAAAAATATTTTGGTTTGGTTTAATTTTTATTTTAGATATTAAATTAGTAAATAATTGTATATAGAGAAATTGTGTAGGGAATGCTTTAAAAGCATTCCTTTTTCATATACAAAAAAATTATCGCAGGAGTTTGATTCATCAAACCCTTTTTTGAAAATAATTATATTTTTGTTTCAATGTCTATTTCTTTTTGTTCAATTTCAGTTGAAGGATTAATTATTTCCTCTATTATTTCAGGAAAAAGAAGCGGATCTAATTCTCCTCTTCTATTTAAAGCATAAATATCATCAAAACCACCAACGGCAAGATCTCCAATTATTATTTGAGGAACAGTTAGATTTCCAGTTCTATCAATTACATAATCTTGCATTTCATAATCATTACTTATATCTATTTCTTCAAATTGAACATTTTTTTTATTTAACAAATTAATAGCTCTTGTACAATAAGGGCAATAGTCTTTTGTATAAACAACAATTTTAGCTTGTTTTTTTTCTTGCATATATTTTGGGATAAAAAGGTATTATAAGGTATTTAGGAGTGGGGACGGTGAGACTTGAACTCACATAGGTTTCCCTGCCACCCCCTTAAGATGGTGCGTCTGCCATTTCGCCACGTCCCCACACAGTAACGTATTCACATTACATATAAAATTTAACATGAATACAATTAATAATCAAGTGTTTTTTAAACAGTAACACCTAATTTTTTTTGAAGCTCACCTGTTTCATATAACTCCATTGATATATCACAACCACCAATAAGTTCTCCATCAATAAATAATTGAGGTGATGTTGGCCATCCATAAATATCTGTAAGAGTTCTTAAAATAGTAGGATGATCTGAATAAATATTAACAGAAGCATACTCTACGCCTAAATCTTCAAGAACACCGCTAACTCTTGCAGAAAAACCACACTGAGGTGAATCAGGAGTTCCTTTCATAAAAAGAGCTACTTTATTTTTTTCTACAGTATCTTTTATTGTTTGTTTTAAATCTGACATTTTGGTTTCCTTTTTTTTAATAATTTACTTTTTTGGAACTGATGTTTTTATCGATAAAGCATGGATAAACCCACCTTTACTTTCCATTTGAGAATCTAATATATCATGGATAATTTTATGTTGTTGTATAAGAGATTTACCTTCAAATGCAGAAGATACAACTTCTATTCTTAGATGATTCCCACCACCCAAATCTTTTAGTTCAACTTCAGAATCTGTTAATGCAGATTTTACAGAACTAATAACTGTTTCAAAATTACTCATTAATTACGCCTTTAATATATAACACAAAACAAATTATATCCTAAATCATCAATAACGAATAAGAGTTTTTTTATATTTTTTTTTGAAATCTAATTATTTATAAATTTTTCAAAAATAGCAGTAAAATCCTTACAAATAAACCTTTCACGACTTTTCATAAGCCAATCAAAAGTATATTGATTTATTGCTTTGAATTGTTCATCTAATTTCATATCAATATTGCTAAATTTACTTAAAACTTGGGTTGCTGTGTTTAAACTGGTTTGAGAAAACTCATAAAATTTAGAATCTTCATGTTGAATTTCTGCTATTTTTAGCATTGCTTTATATAAATCTTTTAGCTCTTCAATATGTTTTTTATGAACATCAATAGAAAAGGTTTTTTCACCTAAAGAAAATTTTATTTCTACATCAAGATCAATTGTTCCAGCCGTTTCTAAAATAACATTGCTGAATTTATTTTTTGAGTAATTATAACGATGTAATTTTCTTTTTTTACTAAGTGCTGTACTTCCATCTAAATGAATTAAAGCTTGATTTGTAAAACAATATTCATCTGATTTTGATTTTATCAAAAAAAATATTTTTTCATTTTCTTCGTGCATTACATAATCATCAGAATCAACCTTATTATAATCAACAGGTTTAATAACACTTCCGATATCACTTAAACCTAATACATCTGTTGCAAGCTTACCAAACATTTTTAGACCTCAAAAAATTATAATTTTTCTTTTAAATAAAAAGAATGTTCACCTATCTCATTGATAATTATACTTAAATTTAATGGATTTAGAGCTTCCATAAAAGAACAATTCTCTACTAATATTTTATCATTATCTTCTGATATATAAGCCTTTGCAAAAAACAAATCATTATTTGATTTTGATAAAAAATTAATATTTTTGCTAGAATCATATTTACCAACAAAGGATTCACAAACAATTATTTTTTTTGATACTCCCTCATCTTCATCTTCAAAAATATCTTGGTAAACGATAATAGTTTGTTTTTCATCATTATCAAACTCCATATTTATAGAGTATAAATTTTTTTCTTCACTATATTCGTATTTTATACCAAGTATGCTAGAAGCTTCTTCTACAAGTTCTTTAAATCCCATAAAAATCCTTATCTCTTTTTCATATATCAATTAGAATTAATCAGATTTTACATTATTAATAGATAAATTCAAAGTTATTTGATAATAAGATTAAGAAGGGTTAAACCTATTTTTAACTATTTTTTAACAAATCCTTATACAAAAGATAAGCAAGTTTTAGTTAAGTATGTATTATAATAATATTAATAAGAATTTAATTTATAAGGAATTGAAAAGATGTCTTTTAAAAAATCATTAGTTTCAACAATGTTAGCCTCATTAACATTGGTTTCTGTTGCAGCATGTAGCGGAACATCATCTCAACCTGATCAATTACCAGTAGAAAATACAGTTGTTGAAGAAGGATCTGCAATAGCTTCTACAGGAGTTAAATACAAACTTAACTTTAATATTAAGAAAGCTGAAAAAAATGCAATCACATTAGGTAAAGGAACAAATGCTGGTTCTACAAAAGCAGCTGATATCAGAAAATTTGCTAGTCCTGTTGGAGATCAAGGAAATATTGGTTCTTGTACAGCTTTTTCTATGGTAAAAGGTGTTAGAGAAGCTTGGGAAAACAAACAAGGGCAATCTTTTGTACCTCTTAGTGCATTACATTTCTACTACAAAGAAAGAGAACTTGATGGAAACCCTGGAGAAGATACAGGTTCTACAATAACACAAGGTATGAACGTTTTACAAAAAATAGGTGTTGCAACAGAAGCTTCTTGGCCATATATTACAACTAAATTTACAGTTGAGCCTCCTGCAAGTGCAAATGCTACAGCAGCTGCTTACAAAATGAAAAAGGCTGTTAAATTAAGAAATCTTGATGAGTTCAAAGCAGCTCTTGATGCTGGAAGACCTGTTGCATTTGGTTTCAGAGTTTACGAAAGTTTCATGAAATCTAAAGGTGGAGTAATTCCTATGCCTAATACAGCAAGTGAAAAATTACTTGGTGGACACGCAGTTACAGCTTTTGGTTATGATGATGCTAAAGAAGTTGTTATCGTAAGAAACAGCTGGAGTGCTAAATGGGGAGATCAAGGATATTGCTATATGCCTTATGGTTACTTCACAAAAGGTTTAGCTATGGATGCATGGGATGCTTCTAACTAATTCTCTTATAAATTAAATAACAAATTAACACTTTCAGAAATGGGAGTGTTTTTTTGTATCATAAAAACATTGATTTTATGTATTTTTTAAACTATTATTATATTATTAATATCGCTTATTAAAATTTTGCAATGAAAAAAATAATTTCTTTTTCTCTAGTTTTTCTTTTCGTTTTGGGATGTAAAAATCAAGAAATATCTACTTTAGAAGATAATGAATCTTTTTTATCTGATTTATCTGAAGTAAAAAGTGTAATAAAAAAATCTCATAAAACTACTTTCCAACTAAAAAAAGAAGCTGATGATTTAAGAGAATTATATTCAAAGCCAAAAGAACAATGGCCTACACCAAAAATTGATTATGCTCATGGTGGAACTTTTAAAGAAATAGGCTCTTTACCTCTAACAGTTAAATTTCCAAATGATAATCAATTTAGTTTACAAAGAGCTGAATTAGGAAAGGCTTTATTTTTTGACAACAAATTATCTTTAGATAAAAATATGTCTTGCTTTACTTGTCATGATTCTCAAAAAAACTGGACTGATGGAAAACAGCAAGCTGAAGGTCATAATGGAGTTATTTTAAAAAGAAATTCTCCTACTGTTGTAAACTCAGCTCATTTACCACTACTTTTTTGGGATGGTAGAGCAAAAAGTTTAGAAGAACAAGCAAGTGCTGTAATAACGAATCCTAATGAACTTGCCTCAAATCCTCAATTAATAGAAGAAAGACTTAATGCCTCTAGTTTTTATAAAGAAAAATTTAAACAGGCTTACAATATTGATAAAATTGATATTAATTATGTTGCAAAAGCAATAGCTACTTATGAAAGAACAATAATAACAAAAAATCAAAGCCCTTTTGATAAATTTGTTTCTGGACAAAAAACAGCTTTAACAGATGGTTCTATAAGAGGAATGCATGTTTTTAGAACATTAGGAAAATGTATAAATTGTCATAATGGTCCTAATTTTACAGATGATAAATTTCATAATTTAACATTAACTTATGAACAAACAGATAAAGAAGATTTAGGTTTATATTACATAACAAAAAATTTAGAAGATTGGGGAAAGTTCAAAACTCCATCACTCAGAAATGTAAAAGATACAGGGCCATATATGCATAATGGTGTTTTTATTCCACTAAAAAAAGTATTGGAATTATATAATGATGGAATGAATGGAAAAGATTCTCATAGATCACCACTAATAAGATCTCTAAGTCTTGAAGATCAAGAAATAGCAGATTTAGAGGAGTTTTTAGGATCTCTTTCAGAACCAGTTCCACAAGTAAAGAATTGATTTTATATGAAAAAAATATTACTAATCACTACAATTTTATTATTTAGTTTTTTTAATCCTAATGAAATAAAAGCTAAAGAATCATGCTCATCAGATAATTCTGTTTGTGTTGACTATACAAAAAAAGAAAATGGGTATTCAATGAGTTTAAAAAATAATAACAGTTGTAAAACTACTTTAAGTTTATATTTTACCGAATTAAAAAATCTTTCTCCAAATGTTAAAATACCTTTTACTCTTACCCTTAAACCTTATGAAGAATTCAATAAAATAGAACTTTCTATTATTAATAAATCAAAAGCGTGGAATTTTAGATACACTTTTAATGAAGTAAAAGGTAATATGAATGCAATGCATGATAATAACACCATCTATCAACTACCTTATAAATCGGGTAAAAAATATATGATAATGCAGGGTTTCAACGGAAAATTTTCCCACAGTGGTGAACAAAAATATTCTATAGATTTTGATGTACCTGAAGGAACACCCGTTTTAGCTTCAAGAGAAGGTGAAGTTGTTTTTGTTAAATCATCAAATGATATAGGTGGAAAAACAAAAGATTTTGCTAAATATGCTAATTATATAATAATAGAACATTCCGATAAAACATTTGGTGCTTATCTTCATTTAAAAAAAGATGGCTCTGTTGTTGATGTTGGAGACAAAGTTAAAGTCGGTGAACTAATAGGTTACTCAGGAAGTACTGGTTGGTCATCTGCACCACATTTACATTTTTGGGTTTATAAAGCAATAAGTGGAAAAGAAAGAGAATCTTTTCCTATTCGTTTTAAAACAACAAATTCTAACTCTGAAATATTATTACAGGGTAATTATTATATCTCTCCATAGAAATATTCAATAATAATTTTTTTTTATCTTGAATAAATTCTTAAAAAATATTCATTGATAATGAATTAGAATCAAAAATATTCATTCCAATTTTTACATAAAGATACTATAATTAGTAATGATAGATCTATAAAAAGGTAAAATAATGTTAGCAGGTAAGAGAATTGTTTATTTAACAATAGGTTGTTTTTTTTCGGTTTTTTCTTTAACTTCATGCGGTAGCGGAGCTAGCTCGGATTTTGAATCTGCCTCACCAAATTATCAAACTGTTGCACAAGTACAAGCTCTAAATCCTTCAGGAACACAAAATTGTTGTAATTGTACTTGCCAAAACCCTTCGACAGCATCTGTTGAAACTGTAGTAGATCCAAATGTTACTGTAAAGAAAAAGAAAGCTAAAACAACTACAACACCAGCAACAACAACTCCAAAACCTGCAACTACAACTCCAGCCGTTGTTACACCAGCACCAGCCGTTGCAACCGTGGATGATAAAGGAAGAAAGGCTCTTGATAAAGTTTTAGCTTTTATTTCAAACACAAATGCTTATGAAGCTCTTGTTGAAAAAACTGAAAAATCTCTTATTATCTCAAAAACGACTACACAAAAACTAAAAGTAATTAGTAAAAAACCAGGACAAGTTAAATTTGATGTTTTAGAACACTCAAATTCTAGTACAGTCGGAGCAAAACTTTCTTATACCAGAGGAACAGGAAAAGCAACCATAAGACCAGGTGGAGCATTAAAATTTATAACAAAAGAATTCCCTCAAACTGATTCTAATATTACATCTCCTAATGAATATAGACCAGATCAGGTTGACTTTTTTGCATTAATAGAAAGACTATCTCTTCCTACATATAAGGCTGAGTTAACTGGAAAATCTAATATTGATGGTAAAGATGTATATTTAATAAAAGTAACTAGTTCAAGTAATTCTCTTGATTCTAAAATAACTCATGAAATAATTGGTTTTGATCCAACCACTTTCCAACCTGTTCTTTGGGAAGCTTATGCAGGAGAAGATTTGCCTTATATGAAAACTACAATAAAATCTTTTAATGCTTTGTCTGATATACCAGATAGTTCTTTTAAAGTTTAGATTTTTAGTATCAGAGTTTATGTATGGAATGCTTTAAAAGCATTCCTCTTTATAGGTTCTATGTAGCTGGTTTTGGCGGTGTTGCAACTAAAACAGTCTTTTTCAATCTCGATTCTCCAATAAAAAGAGCTTTTCTATCGTCAGAAGTTAATAAAATAGTTTGATTTAAAGAGCCATTTTTTAATTCTAAACTAGCTTCTACAAAATAAGCACCACCAAAAACTTTAGGTACTTTTATTGAAAATTCCCCTTTCTCATTTGTTGTTGTTTTACCAAGAACTTTATTATCTTCTTTTATTATTATTGTTACATCTTTTGCAGGATTATTTAAATCATCATCAACTTTACCCGATATTTCTACAGAATTAATCGAATCATCTGTTGGTTTAGATTGATTTGCATTGTTACTAGAATTTATAGGGGTTGCCAATTTATCACAAGCTGTTAATAAAAATAGGGCTGAAAACAAAACTGAAATTATTTTTTTATTCATAATACATCAAAAACCAAAATAAATTTATATTTGATATTTTATCACAAGAAATTTTTAAAAATCTAATTTCATATTTTTTATCTTTTAAAGTTATGTAAAAATTTAATTTTTCTTCTATAATACTAAGCGTTTAATCAATGTTTTCTTTCTTGAGGTAATAATGGGAAATTTAGAAAATGTAGTTTATGAAGATGTTCCTGAGTTTTTTGAATCTAGTAATCAGGAAGTAGAAGAACAAGAAGAAATTGCAAAAATATATTATTCATATAAAAATATAAGAATTGAAAATTTAGATGAAATTGAAAAAGATTTACTAAAAAAAGAAATAAAGCAACCTTCTAAAATAATAAATGAACAATCTTATGCAATTGTAAACTTTGAAGGCTATCAAGGCTATATGTCAAAAGAATTAGCTGAATTTAATGCACTTTATCAAAACTTTAACAATTGGGGAGAAGATTCTTTTTTTAACATTTTAGAATATTATTCACAATCAGATATTTATAGTATATTAAAAAAAATAGCCTATTTACCAAATAATAAATATTTATCAAAAGCGGTAGAAATGCTTGTTATTGAAGTTATAAATGGTAATATTGAATTTGGAAATATCATACAATTTGAAAGCACTTTCCAAAGTTTTAAAAGAATTTATGATGAAAGAATTCAATTAATTCTTATACCTTTTTTACTCCATTTATATGCCTTAGATAAAAAATTAATTCCAATAAAAAGAACTATTTGGAATATTTTTAATAAAAATTCTAGGAATTTAGAAGCCTATTTATTAATGGCAGATATTCAAAGAAGTAATATACGAATGAAAAAAGCTCAGGAGTTTTTAATTCAGGAAGGTTATAATTTACAAGAAAAAGTAGATTATAATATAAATCTTATGATCTTAATTTCTGATAAAAATTATATTTTTCATAATATTTTTAAAATATTTAAAGAAATAGAAGAAAATACAGAAATACAAGGGATAAATGAAATAAAAGAAGCTTACATTAATAAAAAAACTATCGAATATTTTCAAATAAAAACAGTAACTCCTAAACCACTTACTCAACAGCTTTTGGTATATAAAACAAATGAAATTGGCAATTTTATTGCAAAATCTTTAAGTATAAATATTTTATCATTAGAAGATGTAATGAGTGATTTGATAGTTGCTATAGATAAAGTAAATAATATAAATTATTTTAATAGTATTATAATTAGAGATATTGTTTTATCCACTACAGATTTTTTAAAAAAGAAAAACATAACTATTTCTGAAATAATAAAACATATTTTTATATCTATAATAAAACATATTTCAAAAAATAATTCCAATAATCTTAAAGTCTTGGCTTATTTATTAGGTTATGAAATAACTTTAGGTGTATTTAAAGTTAAATATAAAATAGAAGAAGCAATTTTTGGAATTTCTGAAGGAATTAAATATCTAAAAAATGATTATTTTTTAGATTCAAATAAAGATGAACTTTATAATATTTTAATCGAGTTTACACATGGTGGATATTGGGAAGCTTCTGTTGAAATACATCCAAATATAACTTTGGTTGAAAAAAATTCTAATTTATTTTTTTATTTATTGAAAGATTAGTAATTTGTAATGAGTAAAAAGTAAGAAGTAAGAAGATTATAGTTACTACTCAAAACTAAAAAAAACTATATAAAAAAGGAATGCTTTTAAAGCATTCCTTTCAAATTTCTTCACTAGGAAAAAATTATATTTTATCAACATTGTTTCGTAAAAATTTCAATAAAAAAGAGGGTTTAACCCTCTTATTTAAATCTAATTAAAAGAAATTAGAATGCAAAAACTGTCATTTCTGCTTTGTTGTTGCCAACTTTAAAAGTATCATTGAGTTTTTGTAATTCTTCAGCAAATTTTGCAGAATCAATACTACTCATACCTGATGTTTCTTGAGACATGCTATAAGCATCCATTATGTTAAGTACATAGAATATTAAACCTATTATATATACCACAAGACCAATTATTGGACCTAAGAAAGCAAGTCCAACAGATACGGTAGCTAATATTCCTGTTAGAATTGCAGTAACAATACCACCTACAATAAATGTACCATAAACAATAAGAGTAAATTTAAGACCTCTCCAGAGATCTCCCATGAGAATTTGACCAAGACCAGCAACAAATATACTTGCTATCCAAATCATGTTGTTGTCCATTCCCATGCTTTTTCTTGCAGCAATTTGAAATGGAGCTTCATCAGAAGCTAATGCAAATTTTTCTTGTTGGAGTTGAACAACTTGTGCTACTTTTTCAGCTTTTTCAGCTGCTGCCCAAGATGAAGAGTTGTAAACAAAAACTGTTACAAACGCCAAAAGAGAAACTAAAAATCTTTTTAACATAAAATTAGTACCTTTCTAAAACAAATAATGATGTTTACAATATATAACAGTGTGGATTAGTTGTAAAGAGTTTTTTTAGTTTTTTGATTAAAATCAACAGAATTTAACATAAAATTGTATTCAAATTAAACTAAATTTAGTGTATAATTAGTTTAAATATTACTTATTAAGCCTTGGTTATTTTATGAAAAATATAAAAAAAGCATTAGCTGGTTTTTTAGCTGGAATTCTTACCTTAAGTTGCTCTGTTACAACATTAAATGATGCAAATGCAAATGATGAATTAAATTCTTTTGCAAAAACAAAAAATAATTTAAAATCAAAAAATAAAGACTCTTTTTGGCAAGATCAAATAATATATTTTGTTTTTACTGATAGATTCTCTAATGGTGATAAAAATAACGATTTTAACGTGAAAGCAAATGATCCTTGGGCTTACCACGGTGGAGATATTCAAGGTGTAATTAATAAACTTGATTATATAAAAGATTTAGGTGCAACCACAATTTGGATAACTCCTCCAATGGATAATAGAGATACAGCATTTAAAGCTGATTTTGGTGGTGGAAGAATTCAAGATATGTACGGATACCACGGTTATTGGTTTAAAGATTTTTTTGCTGTTGATGAACATTTAGGAACAATGGCAAAACTTCAAGAGCTTGTTACAAAAGCTCATTCTAAAGGAATAAAAATTCTTGTGGATATTGTTGTGAATCATCTTGATTATGATCATCCTTTTGCAAAAGATAAAACTGATCCAAAAGGTAAATACTATCCTTGGTTTAATCATGAAGGAAAAATACATGATAATGAATGGTCTAATCAATGGAAAGTTGAACATGGGGAATTAGCAGAATTACCAGATTTAAATCAAGAAAACCCAGAAGTTTATGATTATTTATTAAAAGCTTCAAAATGGTGGATATCACAAACTAAAGCAGATGGTTTTAGAATAGATACTATAAAACATGTAGGCCATAATTTTTGGAAAAAATATACAAATGAATTACATAGCTTTGCTGGTAACGATTTTATGTTATTAGGTGAAGTATATGAACCTTCATCAGAAAGTGTTGCTGGATATATAAATGATGGTTTAGATTCTGCTTTTGATTTTCCTCTTTATTATCAAATAAAAGAAGTTTTTGGACAAGGAAAAAGTATGAGACAATTAGCTAATTTTTTAAAAAAAGATTCTTTATACCCTAATTCTAATATGCTATCACCTTTTATTGATAATCATGATGTTCCTAGATTTTTAAATGAAGCTGGTAATAATGGAGTAAGAAAACTAAAATCTGCTATATCACTAATCATGACCGTAAGAGGTATTCCTACTGTTTATTATGGAACAGAAATTGCTATGCCTGGTGGTGCAGATCCTGATAATAGAAGAGATATGGAATGGACAAGAAAAAATGATGATGTTTCTAGCTATATGAAAAAACTTACAGCAATAAGAAAAAAATATGTTGCTTTAAGAAGAGGAAATCAATTAGAAATGTGGCAAGATGATCAAATTTTTGCTTTTTTAAGATCTACTGAAAATTCTAGTGATGATGTTATTACAGTAATGAATAACTCTGATCAATCTCAAACAAGAACTATTAAAATAAGAGCTGAAAGTAAAATGGAAGATGGAACTAGACTTCAAAATCTTTTAGGTACTGATGCAATTATTGTTAATAATAAAAGCTTGACTGTTACATTATCAGCAGGTGAAACAAAGGTTTTTGCAGCTTCTGCAGGAAAAAAATAAATTAGTATAAAGATCATAACTCAACCCCTATCCCCTTCTCTTTACTAAAAGAGAAGGGGATAATACTATTACTTCTTTTATTTACCTCATAATGGTAAAATGTCAATTATGAAAGCCCCTCTCTAAATTTTAGAGTGAGTCTATAAATGAAGAATTTGTTGGGGTGAGTTTAATAAAAGTGAGTTTAAGAAAATGAATAAATTAATACAACCAAAAACATTAAAAGGATTTAGAGATTTTTTACAATCTCTAATGATTAATAAAAAAAGAATGATTTCTATTATAGAAAAAAACTTTGAAAGCTTTGGTTTTGCACCAATTGATACTCCTTGCCTTGAATATTCAGAAATACTTTTGGGTAAAGGTGGAGATGAAACAGATAAACAGCTTTTTAGGTTTAATGACAATGGTAATAGAGATGTAACTTTAAGGTTTGATCTTACTGTTCCTTTAGCAAGATTTACAGCAGAACACTATAATGAACTAGGAATGCCTTTTAAAGCTTATCATATTGCTCCTGTTTGGAGAGGTGAAAATACTACCAAAGGAAGACATAGAGAGTTTTATCAATGTGATTTTGATATTTTGGGAACAGAAACAAATTTTGCAGATGTAGAAATTGGTATTCTTATTCATACAACAATAAAAGATCTTATTGGATCAGATGATTTTACTATAAGATTTAATAATAGATTGATTTTGAATGCTTTAATGAAAAAATTAAATTTAGAAGAAAAAACTACTGGTGTTTTAAGAGTAATTGATAAAATTTATAAGCAATCTGAAGAAAAAATCATAGCTGAATTAATTGATAGTGTTGGATTAACAAAAGAACAAACTGAGAGTGTTCTAGATTTTGTAAAAATAAAAGGTGAAAATAAAGAAATTATAGCAATTTTAGAAGATAAATTTAAAGATAATGAAGATGCATTAAAAGGAGTAGCTAATTTAAAAGAATTCGTTTTAACTTTTGAATCATTAGGATTTAATACTTTAAAAATAGATCTTTGTATTGCTAGAGGATTAGATTATTATACAGGTTCTGTTTTTGAAACTATGTTAAATAAGTTACCTGAAATTGGTAGTATTTGCTCTGGTGGTAGATATGATAATTTAGCTAGTTTATATACTACCAATAAAATTCCTGGTGTTGGTGCTTCAGTTGGTTTAGATAGGCTTATAGATGCTTTAGAAGAGTTAAAATTACTTGAAAAAAAATCAACTCCTGCAAAAGTTTTAATTCTTATGATGGATCAAAAATATAAAGCTGAATATTTACAAATAGCGATGAAATTGAGAAGTTCAGGAATAAAAACAGAACTTTTTAATGAACAAAAGAAAATTGATAAACAAATGAAATATGCAGATAGAAAAGGCTTTAATTTTATAATTACCAATGGTTCTAACGAATTCTCTGAAAATAAAATTAGAATTAAAAATATGCAAACTGCTGAAGTATCAGAAGCTAATTTGGATAACTTAGTTACTTCTATGAAAAATTTAATTATTAATAGCAATAATAATAAATTTAAGTTAGATATTTTTTCTAAAATCAAAGAAATAAATGAAAAATTAAGTAATAGGAATAATCAGGAAAATGAGTTAGATATTTTTTCTAAAATCAAAGAAATAAATGAAAAATTAAGTAATAGGAATAATCAGGAAAATGAGTTAGATATTTTTTCTAAAATCAAAGAAATAAATACAGAATTACAAAGAGATCAAAATGTAGCTCTTTCAAAAACTAATTTAGATATCTCTCAGGATTGGAATTCTTTAACTAATGAACTATTAAAACACAATAAGGTAGAAAAAATTTACTAACCTAAATTTAGGTTAATACCCTTATTTTTACATAAATCAGTCAATTCGGCTTTCATTTCTTTAGTTAATTCTGCTGGAGGTAATGATTGATACTTTCCTGCAAAAAATAAAGTAATATATTCACCTTTTGATAACTTTGATATTTTAGATATAAGGGAATTAAAATCACCAGCCTCTGCTCTAACTTCTTCAGGCATTTTTTCTCTATTAGTTCCCATTAATAATGAAAATAATTGCTTATCACCATCTTTCCATGTGTATAATTCATAACCTTTAAAAGAAAGAGGAACAGTATCATTATTAACTATTTTATTTGTATCAGTTTTTACTTCTGGTTGTATTTTTTTGTTATTATCTTGATTCATACAACTAGTAGAGATAATCAAAAATAATGATAAAATAATTATTTTATACTTATTCATGTTATTTTCCTTTTAAATAAAATCATATATTTATTTATAGGGTATTTTTTTCTTGCTCTTGCTTATAAGGAACTATATAAATTTGAATGATATTAGTAATTAGAATTATCTTAATTTATTTGGATGCCAAGGCAAAAAGAAACCAACAATAAGAGAAATAATCGATATTGAAAGTAAATTTCCACTCGTTGAAATTATAGTAGAAAAAAGAGCTAAAACTGATAGTATATTTTTAAAAGAGATAAAAATTACATTTAAGAGATTTATTTTTGAAAAATAAAATAGATCTTTAGCATAATAAAACCATCTTATAACTAATCCTAAAATTATAAATAAAAAAACAATTGTTCTTGATGAATCATCATTAAAAGGAACTATTATAAAAAAACTTGGTATGAGAAAATATAACTCAATAAAAAATAATGGAACAAAAATTTTACAATATAGTTGACCTAGAAGAAGAGATTTATTTCTTGGAAAATTAGGAGATATTTTTTCTAAAATAGATTGAGGTGGTTTTTCTGGTCTATCCATAGAAATAGTGTTTCTATAATGTTTTAAGGGTTCTATTATTTGCCCAATAACAAAACCAAGGCTAAAAACCATTATCCAAATAATAGAAATTGAATTATTTTTTTCTACAAAAATTAAAAATAAATTTCCTAATATTATTAAAAAAAGAGGTGATTCCACAACTAACCAAGGTAAAAGAATTCTAAATTCACCAGGTGTTTTTCTATAAAAATCGGGTTGTTTTTTTTGCCAATGAACATTTAAGGTAGATAAATTCTTTAATCTTGATTCTATTACCCAACCAGTCATTAAACCATTCAAAAAAGAAAAAATGATAATAAACCAATAAAAAGAAAAACTAAGGTATTCAGAATATTTATTATTTATTACATTATAAGAAGGAGGATCTAGTATTAATAAACTTTTTGAAAATTTATACCAATAAATACCTACAACAAACTCAAAAGAAAAAACTATTGTCATAGCAAAGAGCCATAACAATAGGAATAAAAACACCTCTATTAATTCTTATTTAATTATTTTTTTTCAGTTGTATCTCTGTCTTCATCTAATGAATCCATAGATAAATCAAAATCGCCTAAAATATCTTCATCTTCAAGAACTTCTTCTTGTACAGGAGCTTTTTTATCAAAATTTATAGATGGTTTTGTTTCTACTGGTGGAGCATGAACTTCAACTTCCATAACCTCATCATCAAGAGGTAATTCATCTAATGAAATATCTTCAGATAAAAGATCTTCATCTGATGGTAACTCACCTTCAAATTCATCTGTTCCAGAGAAATCTTCTATTTGAATTTCATCATCATCATGATGTCCGTTTCCATTTAGAAAGTTTTCTTCTTTAAGATCTTCTCCTAATGAATCCATTGTATCTTGATATTCTGAATTTTGATTTTCAAGTTCATTTTCTCTATTTTCAAGTTGTGTTGCTCTTTCATTCGCTTTTTTAAGTTTTTCTTCATATTCAGCTATTTTAGAATGATCTAAAGCGGCTACTCCAACTGCTCCTGCACCAACCGCACCAAATAAAGCAGGATTAGTAGAAGACTCTGTAAACTTCTTATTAAGAACATAAACATTAGTTTCAAGTTCATTTATTTGTTTAAGATATTTATCAACACTTTTATCTTTTGCTTCAACTCTACTATTTAAGTCAAATTTTTCTTGTTCAGCTTTTCTAATTTGTTCATCTTTTTGTCTTAAAAGCTCTCTTAAGGCAGGAATTTCAGCCTCATTTTTCTTTGCATTATGAACTTCTTCTTCCATATTCTTAACCATTTTATTAAGAACTGCAACTTCTTTTTCTTTTTCATTATAGGCTTTTTGTAAAATATCAACTGGGCTTTGTTCTTGTCCAGCTGGCAAATCTTCTTGTTGAATAAGTAAAGGTGATGATGATATTTTTTGACTTAGTTCTTTAATCTGAGTTCTTAAAAATTCATTTTCTCCATTTACATCTCTATATTTTTCTATTACAGGAGTAAGGAAAGAACGAACTTCATGTTTGTATTTATCTTTTTGTCTTACATTGAATTGTCTTAAGACTTCATTTTTTTGACGAAGCTTATTTATTTCCATGGTCAAAGCAGCCGTTGTTTGTTTAGGCTCATCAAACCCATCTTCGGTTGCAATTGCAGAAGAAGGCTCTAAATCTTCTAATTCATCATCTAGTTCGCTCATAAAAAAACCTCGTAAGTTTTGAAATTCTCTTGAATAACTAATATTATATTTCAATGTTAGAAAAATTAAAAGTATATTTATCTCATTTTTCTGTTTTGTTAAAAGAAAATTTTTTTTATTTTAATTTTTAATAAAAAAATCTAATACTTAGTTATGATTTTATAGTTTAATTTTTTAAAATTATGATGTATTATAAAACTAATTAGTTTCTTTGTATAAAGCTACCTAATAAGACTCTGTAGTTTTTTTTTTACTTAGAAGCAGTGAATATTTTTGCTTATGAAGTTATGTTTCTAAATTTTATTACTTTATAAAAATTAATAAACATATACACCGAATGTATTAATAAATTTAACTAAAATTTTATTAGTTTTTTTATAACTAAACACTTATTTAAAAGTTAAAAGTTAAATTTTAGTTTAATTAGTAAAAGTTTTTTGTTTTATCGATTTTAATTTAAGAGGAGTTATATTAATGCTTTCTAAATGCCCAGAATGTGGACGTTCTTATCCAGCACATCATGGTAGTATTTGTAAAATGTGTGCTGCAAAAAAAAATAAACCTGTGGAACAACTAGAACAAAAAGATAATACAAGACCTTCATCAATCGGAATTAAAAAAGCTACTGAATCAAAAGAAGAAGAAAGTATATTTTTTAAAGAAGTAAAAAAAGAAGAAGAAGTTAAAAGCGAGTATATGGATATCTCTACTATGAATGCAGGGGCTGGTTTTAAAGAAGATGCTTTGAAAGCATTAGCTGAAAAAAATAATGTATTAGATATTTGTCCTGCTTGTAATGCACCAAATGCAGGATTAGCTCTTTTTTGTGTAGAGTGTGGCAAAATGTTAACCTTATCCTCAAAACAACAAAAAATAATGGATTATAAACTTACAGAAGTACGAGGCATAACTAAAGAACAATTAGAAATTTTGAAAAAAGAAAATATAGATACTACTTTAAAATTACTTGACAAAGGTTATAGTCCAACAAAAAGAAAAACACTTATAATAAAAACAGGTTTAAATGAAGTTCTTTTATATAGATTAGTGAATCAATGTGATTTATTAAGATTAGATGGTTTAGATCCTCTTAACGCATATTTATTAGACCTTATTGGTATGAGTACTATAAAACATTTGGAGAGAAGAACCTCTAAAAATATCATGGATATCATAAAAGAGAAAAAAAGTATTTTATATGCAAAACAAGTAATAATTTTACCAGAAGAAAAACTTGTAAAAAAATGGATTGATGATGCTAAGATAATTCAGAAAGTTGTTTCGTAGTTTTTTATATAACTAATAAAGGGTTTGATTAATCAAATCCTTTATTAATTTGATGATTTTTAAATTATAAATAAATCCCAGAGTACTGGGAATCCGTTTGTATTAACAACAAATCAAAGCTTTGGAAACAAAATAAAATTTTTGCAAAAAAAAAGATGCTCCAAAGCATCTTTTTTATTTAAATTCTAATTTTTAGAATGGTGGTAAATCATCATCTAATTCATAGTCATCAACAGGAGCTTTTCTTGAAGCTGTTGGTTTTGAAGCTGCAACAGGAGCTGGAGCTGATGATGCTCTTGATGAATGATCATAATCACCTGAAGACTCTGCTTTTGACGATAAAATTTGAAAAGCATCACCAACAATTAATATTCTTGATTTTTTCTCTCCATTGGTTTCCCATTTATCTATTCTAGCTGAACCACTAACAGATATTAAAGAACCTTTTTTAACTAATTCACCTAGTAAATCAGCTTGTTTACCCCAAAATTCACAGGTAAACCAATCTGTAGCATAATTTCCATCTGCATCTTTTACATTTCTGTTAACAGCAATATTAACTGATGCTACCATTTTTGATGCCCCTACTGTTTTTACTTCAGGATCTTTTCCTGCTCTTCCAGTAAGTACAATAACGTTGTTTGCTTGTGCCATAATAACACACCCCTTCTAATAAAAAATATTATTCTTCGTTGTCGTCTTTAGAAGATCTAAATTTGCTTATACTCGCTATTTTAGATTCTTTAGGTTTTTCCTTCTTATTTTCTTTTGCTAGATTCATCGCAGATTCATCTATCATTTTTGCAAAAAGAAAAAATTCTTCTACCTCAAAATAAAGTGCAACCTTTCCAATATTGACAACAACTTTATTTTCACTTTCAACTTTCCAAGTGAAACCTAGTTCACATTCGCCTATAGTTTGGAAATCATTTACATCCATTTTTCAGAGCCTTTCTAAAAGATTCAACATTTAAATCTTACAACTAAAATTGATTTAAGTAAAGATTCTTATTTATGCTTTTTAAACTTTTTGATCTATTATTACTATTATATAGTAATAAAATAATTGTAAATTTTTATGAACGGATTAGATTTAATAATAAAAGATCTTTTAGTTAAAAATACTAAAAACAAGCTATTACTTGAAAAGATAGCTGAAAAAACGCAATCTCTTTTAATAGAGGATATATTTGAAATAACTAAAATATTTGTAGCTAAGAATGCTCCCATTAAGTTTGAAACCTTTACTTTAAAAACATTTCAAGATAATGATCCTGAAGGTTATTTTCAGAAAATATTAAAAGGTTTTGCAAATGCTCTTATTGATATATCAGAAATAGATTTATCAGAAGAAGAAGAAAAAAGAATAAATTATATCTTGGATAATGTAAAAATATATGATAAAAATAGCTAAAATACTGATAATTTTTTTATTTGTATCATTAGTTTCGCCCGTACACGCAAAAGAAATAAAAGATTTTTTTGATAGAAAAATAACTATTCCTAAAGACCCAAAGAGAATAATTTCATTATCTCCTGCTACTACAGAAATTTTATACTCTGTTGGAGCTGAAAGTAAGATAATTGCTGTAACAGAAGATTGTAACTTTCCTGAAAATGCTAAAACAAAAGAAAAAATAGGAAAATTTGGAAATATTAGTTATGAAAAAATTTTATTATTAAAACCTGATATTATTTTTGCAACAAAAGATATGGGAAAAACATTAGATGGATTAAAAAGATATAATTTCCCTATTATTGCAACAGATACTCAAAATATTAATGATATTTTTGATAATATAGAAATTTTAGGAAAATTTTCTAATAATGAATCTAAATCAAAAAATAACATAGCTTTATTGAAACAAAAATTATTAAAAATTAATGAAAAAAACCTCAAAATAAAATTAAAACCCTCTGTTTTTTATGTTGTTTGGAATGATCCAATTATGACTTCTAGTGAAAATAGTTTTATTGGCGATATGATAAAAATAGCGGGTGGAAATAATATAGTAAAAAATATAAAACAGCCCTTTGTAAAATATAGTATAGAATCACTTGTTTCAAAAAACCCTGATTATTTAATTATTCCAAATTCAACTTTCAAAAAAACAAACTTAAAAGTTTTTCCTTGGAATAAATTAAAAGCAGTAAAAAATAATAAAATAATTATTGTAGATGATGATAGATATTTAAGACCTGGTCCGAGAATAATTGATTCTATAGAAGAACTTCAAGAAAAATTGTATTCAAAAAAATTATAATTATCTTGGATTAATTTTTAAATAATCTAATTTTTTACAAAACTTCATGGAACCTTTTTAAAAAACTTGCGTCTATATAAATAAGGGACGAGTCGGGTAGCACGAAATAAAAACAAAGTGAACCTGACTTTTTTTGTTTTCAAAATTCTCAAAAAAATATAATAAATCTCAGAGTACCAGAATACCTGTTTGTATTAGTATCAAATTAAATCTTTGGAAACAAAATTTCATTTTGTTACACCTTGGTGCATAGCTTCAAGGTATTAATTAATAAAATAAATCTTTGATTTAAGATAATTGATATATAATTCAGACATAGTTTATTTTAAAATTAATTTTATGCAAGAAATAGAACAAAAACAAATAAATGTAAATGACTTTCAACAAGAATTGGTTAAGCAGTTTTTACTTGAGAATGGGATTATAACTAATGAACATATACAAAAAGCATTAGACGTTCAAAAAAAATATCTTCTTGACGGGAAAAAAAAGCTTGAACTTTATTCATATTTTATAGATCAAAAAAATTATTCTTTTAGTATAAAAAATCTTGTTACCAATAAAACTATTTCTGAAATAAATTTTCCTATCAGAAAAAAATATAAGCCTGAATATGATTCTGTAGATTGGTATCCTGTTGGAAATAATACTATCAGAGTTTTTTCAGATTTTGAGTGTGAAGATTTAGGCAATCTTCATTGGGCTGAAAATGATAATTTGGGTGTTACAGTAGCAAAAAATTATTCTTATTTGCAATTTAGTAATTTAGAAAATAGTTTTTGTTTTCCTTTAATGACAAATTTTAATTATCCTTACTTACCTTCAGAATCAGTTAATTCTCTTCCTTTAGATATGACCATAACATTAAATAGAAAAGAAATTTATTTTACCGATAGAGGTTCAGGAACACTATATATTTATGATACAGAAGAAAATAAATTATCAGGTGCGGCTCATTTAAGACAAGCTGGTTATAAAAAAACCTTAAATTTAACCTCTACTTCTGATGGAAGAAAAATATTTGTTACTGATAATGAATCCCCTGCTCTTTATACGATTGATTCTAAAACTATAAAAATAAAAAAACAACCTCTTAGTTATGGGGTTTTATCAACCATTATTAGTGATAAAAAATGGTTATATATGCTTGTTCATAAACAAACTTTTTTCCCTGAATTAGTTGTTTTAGATCCTCATAGTTTGGTTCATAAAGCTACTGTTCAATTAAGAGGTAATTTATTTAGTAAAGTAGACGATCCAAATGATTTAATGGTTGTTTCTCCATCAGGTAAATATTTACTTGTTATGACTTATACAAACTATCCAGCTCTTTTTACTCCTATGATAAATATAATAAGCTTAGAAAGTTTTGAATTGGAAGATCAAATTTTATTATCAGAAAAACCAACTTATTTATCTTTTGCTGTTAATAAACCAGAAGAATTAACTAGATTAAAAGCAGGTCTTATTGATATTTTAATAGAACTTGGTTATATAACAGAAGAGCATGTTCTTTCTGCAATTGATAGAATAGATGGACTTGAAGATTATATTCCAGTCAAAAAATATACTCCAAAAGAAGAAGAAAAAGAATTTGGTTTTATTAAAGATGAAAATGAAGAAGTTTTAAAACTAGAAGAAGAAAATAATAATCATGCTCTTTCAACGGCTGAAAAATATCCTGTATTAAGTAATTATGAATTTGATCCTTCTTTACTTTTAGCTTTTAAAGAAGAACAAATGAGATATTTTTGTTTTTTACCTGTTAACAAAATAGATGGCAAATTAACTATAGCTATTGCAAATGCAACCCACAAAGAAACATTACAACAAGCTATTTCTCAAAAATTTCCAGATCTTGAAGTTGTTCTCATAGATTTTAAAATGGATGAGTTTTTAAGATTCATGCAGGATTTTTATAGTGTTATAAAAGAAAAATATGATTCTATAATATCAAAACAAATTGATTCTCAAGAAGCTAAAAAAAATGACGCTATAGAAAGTGCAGATAAAAAAGAAGCAAAAGTTTCAAAAGAATTAAAGCAATTATCTGCTGATAAAATAAGGCAAATTCCACCAACGATAAAACCAAAAACTGATTTGCCACCAAATCTTTCTGCAAATATTCCTTCTGATGTAAGAGCAGCGGTAAGAGATAAATTGAGAACTTTAGACACAGGAATGATAGAAGAAGCTATTATGGCTATTTGTTTAGAAGATTTTCATAATATTTGGGGAATTGAAGGAACAAGAGCAGATATTGAAAAACATAAAAATTTAATAAAAACTGCAAAAGAAGAAATTTTAGAAAGAGATTATGCTTTTATAAAAATTGAGAACTTTGTAGGTCAATTTTCATTGGAAATAGTAGTTAATCAAGAAAAATTAGTTGTAATGCTAAAAACTTTAAGTGATATTGCACAAAAACAAAATCCTAAAGATAATTCTAATACATCTAAAGCTGCACAAAAAATAGTTTCTGGTAAAGAAGATATGGTTCCAAAACCATTTGAAATAAAATGCCAAAGATGTGGCAAAATTATCCCTCCAGAAATTGATCTTTGCTCTAAATGTTCAAGAGAAAAAGCCGCTGAAAGTTTACCCGACGATGTAAGAGCTGCTGCTTCACCTAGTCCTTTAGCCAATTTAAATGAAGGTTACTTATTAATTTCAGATACTATAAGAAATAGGGTAATAGAATTAAATGAATCTGCTCAAATAATTTGGCAATTAGGAGGTAAAGATAAAGATACTGTTATACACCCTTTTACTGCAATAAGGTTGGGTAGTGGAACTACTTTAGTTACCGATTCTGAAAATGATCGAGTTTTGGAATTTACAAAAACAGGTAGAATTTATTGGGAATTAAAAAATAGAGAAGGTTTTAGAGATCATTATTTAAGAAGACCTGTTCAAGCGATAAGGTTACTAAATGGAAATACTTTAATTGTAGATCAAGGAAATCATCGTGTTTTTGAAGTAAATCATTTAGATAAAACTGTTTGGCAATACGGAATTACATCTAGTGTTGGATGTACTGAAGGTAAACTATATAGCCCTAGTTATGTTCAACGATTAAGCAATGGAAATACCTTAATTACAGATACTGATAATCATAGAGTCATTGAAATAGATGCAGATGATAAAATAGTTTGGCAATATGGAAATGCTAAAAATAAACTAGGAAGTGGTTATGGAGAAGGTAGAGATCAGTTAAACTCTCCTATGTTTGCAACAAGATTAGAAAATAATCATACTTTAATTGTTGATGGTAATAATAGTAGAGTTTTAGAAGTAAATATGGAAAAACAAACTATTTGGAATTATTATACTTCAATAGAAAAAGGAAGCCCTTTAAGTATTACACCAATAAAAGCTTATAGAGTTAAAAATGGGCATACCCTAATTTTAAGTACAGAGCAAATGATAGAACTTGGGCCAGAAAGCCAATTAGTTAATATAAAACAGTTAGAATTTTTACCAAAATCACCTAATTATAAAGAAACAGCTCCATCAGATGAAACTAGGGTTGTTGATGGAATAATGGATAAAAATGGAGATAAAGCAAAGTTAGCTACAAATAATTATGTAAAAACTATGTCTAATTTATCAGAAATAGAGTTACCTTTGATAGATAGAATGAATCATAGAGTTTTTATTGTTAATAGATACAAGAGTATAACATGGCGATATGGTGAAGAAGATGAAGCTAATGAGGCTTTTTTAGAAAGACCTCAATCTGTAGAACTAATAAAAGATGAACATGTCTTGATTGCAGATACTGATAATCATAGAGTTATAAAAATATATCGCCCTACTAAAGATATTGTTTGGAGCTATGGAATAACAGGGGCAATGGGTAGTGGTAATAATCAATTGGGTCATCCAAAATCCGCTGTTATGACTGATACAGGTACTATTTTAGTAACAGATCAATATAGTGCTAGAGTAATTGAAATAAATGAAAATAAAGAGATAATTTGGTCTTTTGGTGGTTGGGAAACAGGTAAAAGCCATATAAATGGACCATATTATGCAGAAAGATTAACAAATGGAAATACCTTAATTACAGATTGGAGTAATCATATTGTTATTGAAGTTTCTCCTGATGGAGATATTGTTTGGCAATATGGAACAGTAAAATCTTTAGGAAAAGGTCCTAATCAGCTTATGTATCCAGAAAAAGCAATAAGAACCTTTTCTGGTAATACTTTAATTGCAGATACAAGAAATAATAGAGTAATTGAAGTAAATGATTCCAATAGAATTGTTTGGGAGTTTATTAATTATAGAACTGGTACAACTACAAGACAATTAAGTAGCCCAACAAATGTTTTTAGGTTAGAAAATGGTCATACAGTTATAGTTCATAACTCTTATAAACATATTTTAGAAATAAATACGACATCAGAAGTTGTTTGGCAATATCAAGTTCCTCTTAGTGAAGGACATCATTCTAGTAATCGGATAAAAGCTAGACCAGATTAGTTTTTTAATTTAAATTATATTTTTTTTAGCAAGTTTTGGTTAAGAGAATCTATAATGTATTTAAGCTATTTTTAATAAACTATTAATTAAAAGTAAACCAAAATTTAGTTTTTTTTGTGTTAGAATTTTATTATACTTAATAAGAAGCTGTAAAAAATCTTTTGTAAAGGAATATATAATGAGAAAAAATTTGTCAAAGCTAGTACTTCCTACTTTAGCTATATTCATGTTTTCTGCTTGTAGTGGTGCGGGAAATGTAACTCAATCGCTTGATAATGATGTTGTTGAAGCAAGTTCAAGTTCTGATAAAGAACTCGTTTTTGCTAAAAAAGATAACAAAACAAATAGTGGTAGCCCATCTGCTTTTACATCTGATGAGCAAAAGAAAAGAATGGATCAAGGAATAAAAGATTTAAAATTCCCTCCTTCTAAAAATACACCTGCTTACAATGATATTTTAAAAGTAGCAAGACAAGCTCTTGATGATGCTGCTGCAAGTAATCTTCAATCAGTAGCATTTAGATATGAAAAAGTTTATAACCCTTCATATTTAAAACTTATTGAAATGAATGAAGCAAAGAAAATAAAACCTATTTTAGCTGTTTTTGATGTTTTAAAAACAGACGCTGCAACAAGACTTATAAGTTCTCCAGAAGATTCAGCTAGTGTAATTTTTTCTTTATATCAAATAATAACAACATTTAAATCAGATGTTTATAACGATCCTCAAACACTTCTTGCTTATGTTGATAATACCGAAAAATATTGTAAAGAACATGAAAACAGATTTTATGTTAAAAAATTCGTAGCAATAGAAATGGTTAACAAGTATTATAAAGGTTTAACAAAAGAACAAAAAGATTTTGTTTATGAGTATCTTGGAAATGTTGCTACAATAAATACATGGAAAGAAAGTAGTGAAAAACTTACTGAAATGTTTACAAAATTGAAGTCTCAACTTTCTAAAAAATAAGTAAGAAACAGTAGTATGAGAAATATTATTACTTTTTCTCATTCTCTTAAAGTATAAAATAAAAACAATACCTCTATGAAAGAGGTTTTTTTTTGCCTTAATATTGATTTATACGGTAAAATTAAATTATATTTTGAAAATTAAAAATAGGAAACTATAACTATGAGTATATATAAGTTTAATGCAGTTCTTTCAAATAAAAAAGAAATATCTATGGAAGAATATAAAGATAAAGTTGTTGTTGTTGTTAATACAGCTAGTAAATGTGGTTTTACACCTCAATATAATGGTTTAGAAGAATTATATAAAAAATATAAAGATCAAGGTTTGGTTATTCTTGGTTTCCCTTGTAATCAATTTGGTAAACAAGAACCAGGAAATGATGAAGAAATACAAGAGTTTTGTAAAATTAATCATGGTGTTACTTTTCCTATTTTTTCTAAAATAGATGTAAATGGAAGTAATGAACATCCTCTTTTTGATTACTTAAAAGAGTCTTTACCAGGCATTTTGGGAACTGAAGGAATAAAATGGAATTTTACTAAATTTTTAATTGATAAAACAGGAAACCCAATAAAAAGATTTGCTCCAAATACAGAACCAAAAGATTTGGCAAAAGAAATAGAAGCATTACTATAATAATTTTTTGTGGAAATAAAATTTAAAACCTTTACAGAGGCAATAGAAAGTAAATTCAAAGCATATCCTGATGATATTGTTTATGAATATTTTTTTGATGACGGAAAAACTTCAATAAAATTGACTTATTCTGAACTAGAAAAAAAAGTAAAGGCTCTTGCTTCTGTTTTACAATCAAAAAAACTTTATGGAAAAAGAGCTTTATTGCTTTATGCTCCATCATTGGATTTTATTGTTTCTTTTTTGGCTTGTCTTTTTTCTGGAGTTATTGCTGTTCCTGCTTATCCTCCAGAGATACAAAGAATTGAACACACTCTAAAAAGAATAAAATCTATAATTTTAGATTCACAAACATCTATTATTCTTACTTCTGAAGATTTATACTCTCAAGCTCAAATATTAATTTCAAAAATACCAAATACGGGATTAGATAAAATTGAATGGCTTAGTTCTGATAAAGTTGATACTAATCTTTATGAAAATTGGTTTTTTCCTGATATAAATGAAAAAACAACAGCTTTTTTACAATATACTTCTGGTTCAACTTCAAATCCTAAAGGAGTTATAATAGATCAAACAAACATTCTTTATAATGAAGAGATGATAAAAATAGCTTTAGATAATGAAGAACGAAATAGCACAGTTGTTTGTTGGGTTCCTTTTTATCATGATTTAGGTTTAATAGGCCATCTTTTACAAGGATTATATATTGGTGGTAAATGTGTAATCATGTCTCCTTTAGCTTTTTTAAAAAACCCTTATATGTGGTTAAAATTAATGTCTGATAATAAAAATGTTACATCCGCAGGACCTAATTTTTCATTTGAACTTTGTCTAAAAAAAATAAAACCAGAATTGCTTGAAACACTTGATTTATCTAATATAAAAAATTTATATAATGGTGCAGAACCTATTAATCATAAAACAGTAAC